>ENA-UOWK01000094-UOWK01000094.1-bioreactor-metagenome-genome-assembly--contig:-NODE-94-length-121092-cov-24.929476_pt1 | contig 121092 bp, 91 predicted proteins | sample MGYA00238157_ERZ761612 | MGnify/ENA primary metagenome ERZ761612 (study PRJEB28901, sample SAMN06268035) | bioreactor metagenome | isolation source: Joint BioEnergy Institute, California, USA...
CCAGTTAACCCCCCAAAAAAAAACACCTAGAATCAAATACACAATGAACAAGCTGGAATCCCTCCTCTCTCAAACTTGGTCCGAAATTATTTCCTCCTCCTCTCCCCAAAAGATCGAATTCCTCGGCACCCTCCTCATCCAGCTCCTCTTCTTCTGGCTCCCCTCGCTGTCCTACCTTGCCCTCGACGCCTTCTTCCCGTCCTTCTCTCGCAGGCACAAGATCCAGCCTGCCCCGCGCCAGCCGTCTAAGTGGGATATATACCGCTGCGCGGTCGTCGTCACAGCGAACCAGATCCTCTCGTCGGGATTGCATGCCTTGCAATTGTTTCTTGCTTCGAGAGCTGGGAAGACTGGGTCGTATAGAGTCGAAGCGACGCTGCCGGCCCTGATGGAGCTCGTGCGAGATTTCGTCCTGTGTTTACTTATGCGCGAAGCGCTGTTTTACTATACTCATCGCCTCCTCCACAACCCCCTCTTCTACGCGAAAATCCACAAGCTCCACCACCGCTTCACGGCGCCCGTCGCGCTGGCCGCGCAGTACGCGCACCCGGTCGAGCATGTCCTCGCGAACGTGCTGCCCATCTCTCTTCCTCCGCAGATTATCGGCAGCCATGTGCTCACGTTCTGGGTGTATCTGGCGTACGAGCTGTTCAATACGGCGACGGTGCATAGTGGGTATGATTTCTTCAGGGGCAAGGCAAGGATGCATGATCTGCATCATGAGAAGTTTAATTTGAATTATGGGTCGATTGGGGTGTTGGATTGGGTGCATGGGACGGATCGGTTGAGAGGCAGCAGGAAGAGGGATTGATTTGGCATCTATCAGAGGTTTCGAAGATCTCATTTTGGTTTCGTCATTTGGATAACGACATCTAGGATGTGTATATGTATATAGCGTGTATATATTATCTTTCGGAGGTCGACTTCTAGTTAGACCTATCGTTATCTAATAGACCTGCACTTGAGGGTATTGTAAACAGTATTCTAGTCAACAAGTGTGAGCAGCAGAGCTGAATCAAGCAATAATCTAAAGTCAGGTGTTTAAACTGCCCCGGCACCCTAACAACCTTATAAGACAGGGGTATGCTGATACTGCTAAGCGTAATTGACTAAGGTCCGACGCTAGCAGCGAACTCGAGAGAAATGTCTTAGAAAACAAGTCCAAACGTCAGGCTAATCACGCATGAATAGCCTCCTGCACGGCGGGATACAGCTGGACAATTTGGTTGTACAGGTCCGGATGGTCCCGGATCATGACCTGCGGATCCCACCCCAGCGCGACAAAGATCGTGTCCACCCCGCTCCCGATCGGCGTCAGGAAGATTTGGCAGATTTGCAACCCGATCAGAAACGCGAACGCCATGGTGACAGCGGTGAAGTCGCCGGTCGAGTTATACGCCGGACGCGTGAACTGCAGGTACAGATACGCGAGCAGCGCGCAGAGGTAGGCGACGAAGACAGATCCCATGGTCAGAACGGGGCCGATCAGGCAGTCATTGACAAGGACGTCGACTCCGCGGTCCTTCATCATCGTCCAGGTGTCCTTGGCTGCGGGGATGTAGGCCTTGCCGTACAGCGCGATGTGGCAGAAGGCGTAGCGGTTGAAGAATGTGACGAGCCAGTCAAGAAAATCGACGAAGCATCCCAGAATCCAGGCTGCGATGCAGCCGACGATGTTGCCTTCTTCCATCTCGTGCCGCTGGACGATGGAAATCGCTTGACGCAGCATGTTGATGATCGCGATGATCAGGCTCCCGAAGCTGATGCTGCCGAAGGAGTAGGTAGTGGCGCGGATGAACGCGCCGCGAGTTGCTCCTCTCGGAAAACCGCCAGGAAGTCGACTCCAGAAGTACCAGGATCCGTATACGCCCGCGATTGTGGTGTGGATGGTGTTTTTGAGCCACTCGCTGAACCAGTACATCGCAAACGTGATATACACGATCATCCCGATGACTTTGGAGGTGCTGCAACCGCCATTGGGACATGCGGGATTGACTCCGTGGTCGTTGGGCTCGTACGCGACGTAGATGGCGACCAGCGTCACGGAGAACCAGGCAGAGACTGCGAGTGCCGTGATACCGCCGAGGGCGCTCACCAGGAAGACGTGTCCATGGTCTCTGGCGACGTCCATCGCAGTCTGGAGCATCAGCGCGCTGAACGGGATCCGCGGGATCCAGCTTAGGAAGCAGAGTATGGCAAAGACGCCAAACAAAAGGAAGACAATGCCGCCGCCATACTGTCCCCTGGCGATGTAGTAGATGCCTGTCCCGAGGGCAAAGACGATATTCAGGATGCCTGTGGCCCAGATGAAGAGTTTTGTAAAGTAGCGGGCGCCAAGAAAGTATGCCCAGGAGAACGCCAGCGCGACGCAGAGGACGAAGACAAACAGGACGAGTGTGTTTGTGTTGAGGGAGAAAGTGTTGGACGCATCGTATATGCCGCTGCCGTTGAAGCCCTTGTATTTGGCATACTTGTGAACGGCTACACCTGATATGGCGACGAAGCCACAGAACGATGCAATAAACTGTCAGTCGTCAGTCATCTGCCACCCTAAAACGGGTTCCCAGACTCACAAGCACCCCGGCCCAGACATCGTTATACTTGGGCTTCTCGATCTTGAAGACCTCCTCGTACTGCGGCGGCTGATCGTTTGGGACATACTGAGGTGGATACTGAGGGGGATACTGCTGCTTGGGCTCCTGGACGTCCTGGTAGCCGTATGCAGGCTGATGCACGGGCTGGATGGGCTGGGGGTTTTGGAACGTCTGGTTGGGATTGTAGTAGCTTGCTGCCTCGCCGCTCATGGTTGCTGAGAGCGGACGATGGAATAGACCTCAGGATCGGATACCGTATATCGAGACAGATGGATGAGAAGACGACGTTGGATGGCCGGGACGACGTCGAGGAGCGTAGAATCCTGTGGATGCTGGGCCCGCCCACCAGAGGGTGAAAACGCTGATGACCACGCTTCCTTGGCGTGTGTCTAGCCTGGACAGTGCGCATTCTTTCCGCATACGGACAATCGTCAGGAACGGGGAACCGCGCAGGATGCAGTCTGCAGGCAAAACCACACCGGCCAACCTCCATGATAAGCTTGAACGACCAGATGGATCTGCTTCTTCTCTCCGCACGGGTAGGGCTGGAAGACTTCTCCGCATGACGTCGCGAGCGGGGTGCTCCAGGGGCACAGCCACCGCCAGTGCCTGCGGAGACCCACCACCATGTCCATGGGATACAGGCCATCGACTTTGTGAAGAGACGGGATATCTGAGATATGTACGGGAGTTTTCAGCGCACAAGCCATTCTCGGTCCCATGAACCTTAAAGCTGGGGGGCCCTCATAGCAGATCTGCTGATCGCTACAAGCTTAGTGTGGAGGGAATGTCATTGCGGAAATAGTTTTATATTTGCTATGGGGTAGCGAGGTGTTTCTTGGAGATGCAAATCCAGACCAGTGTGCCCCAGCATTTGTCTTACTGTGCATGCTACCATGGACACAGGAACGGCATAGCTCCCTCATCAAAGAGGATAAAGTCATTTATTGAGCAAGTGAGTTGCTATTTCTGTCTCTGTCTACTAATTACCATACTCTCATTGTCGAACTGCATGTCCACTTCTCCAGTTACCAGCTTCCGATCGTGAGAACGACTAGTCAAATTGATGCCTTCACAGATCAGAGAGCTCGGACTGCTCGGACAGCCCATAGTCCGCATCAAGAAACTGAAAGAGGCCAATGAGGAGCCTCAGCCCCTCCTTCCGGCCATCCTCCTGGTTGAGATCAAAGTATTTGGATGCATAATACTGACACCCCTGACTCGGCGGCTTGCCATTGCGGAGATCCTGCATGTAAGCGCTGCGGAAGGTGACTGTCGACACATGCAGGACCGTTCCATTCAAGCACAGCACAAAGAACCGACGGTTGACAAGCGCTGGGCAGATATAATATGCCATCGTTGCGAAGGTCATGACCTGTCCAAATTCCAGAGGGATCGAGCCTGTCTTTTCTTCCAGTTTGTTCGCGACCTGGTTGAGTACACGTCACTGTTAGATGCTCCGCAAGGGTAGGATATTCCGGGAGGGAAGGTTGTAGAGAACTAACCACAAGGATGACCAGAGGCAGCTCGGATTCATTCATATAAATGGCTCCGTCAAACCCTCCAAAGACTCTCATGGAAGAAGACATCCCGGGACTCGAAATTCCGTTCCTTGCTATCTTGATCCTAAAACAGAAAGATTTATAAGCATTCGAAAAGCAACGTCTTGTTGTCTATGTGTCAGTCTTACTCCAACGATTCTTTGATGTTGAGGCTGGTCAGAATACCATCAAGGAGATGCTGCAGGATCGTCATGGGAATGTGTGTGGCGCGTTCATGCGCATCTCTCTCCTCCAGAAGCTCTTGATACTCTTTCGGGAAATACCTCCTAGGTATGCCCTGAAGAGGGTTGGGAGCAGGTGTTGGAGAACCTGAAGCTGTCAGGTCCTCCCTGATCTGTTTCGCACATTCGACCACCAGTTTCTCAAAAACTGGTTTCTCTTGTCAGAAGAAGGACTTCTCTTCACAAATCTGCTGTCAGATAGACAAGAGCGACATACCATCATCTCCATCAGCAGGCAGATATGAGGCGTCAAAGACCTGACCTGTACGACAGTTGAGATTAACAGCCACTTTGAGCGCGTCAAGATGCGTGTCAGTCCATCTCTTCAGTGGCTGGTGCATTAGGACGCGCAATTCATCTGCAGTTGCCATAGTTTCTGCAGAGATATCAGATCCGTCGTGGCTTGGTACAGAGCAGGAAGTTGTGTGCGTTTCGATGCGGTACGTAAGCGAAGCGAAGGACGTGAAGTGCTTAAACTCACATGGACCTGTGAGGTGGATGTTACTTGCTTTAATGATGCTGGAGATATATAACCCCTGGGGACTGTGTGCCTTCACAGACATGTATCTCACGTGCCTGGTATGCAATCTTGGAACAGTGGACGGACCGCTCCTAGGTTGATTGTTGGACCTTGTCAATAAGATCTAACTTCTATGCTTTCATCCTCATGCTCTGGTGCCATCTTTCTGATGAAGACAAGGATAGAGACATATAGGCAGTCTATTCTAGTTCATGAGAGAATATACCATGTTTTCTCAGGTATCCTATAGTGCAGACCAGAGGCAGTTGAAGCTCTACCATCATTGATTAGCCATGTTACCTACTCGAGGACTGGAAATGCCAAAACTTGTGTGTCACAGTTTACTTCAGACTGCTGTTAACATCTAACAAATGGAGATCTAAGACCCAGGAATTCTGCGATCGCAAACTGAATTTCTCTTCGCTGAGGCACACTGAAGCAACATTCCATGCAAATTCGTTTATAATGTTTCCTCAAAGAACTTTGCCAGCGTTCGGTATGCGTCATGAGCTCTCTGTGCCAGTCTTGGGTCCGACCAGTCCGATCGTGCTGCTGCAAAGCCGTGGTGTACGTCCAGCTATGATATAAGTTAGCACAAGTCATTGTAGCCAGGAATTAGAGTGTTCGTACAAAGTCCTCTCTGATTGACTTATTGGCGATGGGCTTCTTTTGGATCTTTTCCCAGAAGGCATTCATAACCTCAGGGTCTTCTCCTTGGCTTGGTAGAAGAGCTACCGGCACCGTGATGTTCTCCGCGTCTTCTGGCACGAAGAACGATGGGTGGACAAATGCCATGGACTTGAATAGCTGCTCGTGGGCTCCTTGGACGAGCTTCTTTGAGCCGAAACAGAATCCGTATGCCTGGGGACGTTAGATTTCCATCAATTCATAAGTCGTACAGTAATCAAAGCTTACTCCAATAGATTCAGCCCCGTCAGCTCTGAGGCGTCGAACGACTGCCAATAATCCGGGCCTGATCTTTTCCCAAGACCCGACCTCTTGGATCCAGGCAGTAAGCGCTTGTCGCCCTTCTCGCGGTGGCATGTTGTTCACATCCCAGGCCGTGCCGCGGAAGAAATCAGGCACCACGACCCGGTACCCACATGTTTTTGCAAGATGATCTGCGCCTTGCAAAGTATTCGAGTGCATCCCAAAGATATCTATCTTATAAGTAAGCTGCTCCGTACTGTGCACCTGAAAGCTCCCTTAGAGCTGAAATATGATCAATCGCAATTAACCGTATATGCAAACAAGGACATGCTTAGCATCAGCAGGTCCAGTGGTGTAAATCTCTAGATCCGGTTGCTCTTGGACTTTAGTGCTAAACCGCTCCCCCGTTGGAGTGTAGTCCGACTTGAGCGGGGCTATGGTGCAGCATTGCTCCGGAAGACTGCTCATTTTACCTGATGTCTGACAGCAGAGAAAGCGGATAGTCAGCAGACAGGACAATTTCAAATCTGAAAGCTTCCAAGGATATTACCGTACGACTGATGTATGTTTTCCTGGGGTCCTTAGACAAAAGAAGTTCTGATGTCAATTATTTCAACTAGCGCAAGATGGCGTGAGGAGGATCGTGGCGCTGAGGTCGGAAGGATACTTCCCCTCGGTCCTTGTAAGCACTATACCGTGGAAGGATACTTCCGAGCATCTCCATAGCAAGATCACCATCCATGTACTTTCTACTCTCGGCACAGGAAAGGAAATGCAGTTATCGTTCGACTACTGGCCGTTCGCCTCCATACGCGATCGTATTACCTTTATAAATATGATGAATCCCAACATTCCCCTTCTAATAAACACTGCATCTAGGGAACTTGGCCCTTGACGACACAAGCTCGGATTGCCCATATATTGGAAACGAAGGGAACAATAAATAGAAATGGTAAGATATACTCGATGTCCATATAGCGCTGCGAGCATCTGCTCATGTCTCTAGCACGTCCTTGTCATTGGTAGCGGACTCGCCGGCCTTACCGTCGCAATAGCTCTCGCGAGGGCCGGGCACAAAGTCGAGATTCTGGAGAGCGCTCCTCAGATAACATATATCGGGGCTGGTAAGTGTTCAGACGGTGAGCTGAACACGAAGCAGATCTAATCTGGAACAGGAATCCAGGTTTCGCCCAACTCTTCCCGCATCCTGCGCAGGCTGGGAGTTGACAAGTATATCGAAAAATACTGCACGGAACCAATTGATCTGCGCATGATGCGCTGGCAGGACGGGACAAAACTGGTCGAATGTCCGCTGAAGGAACCAGCCCATAAGGAATATGGGTCTCCTTACTGGTAATACCTTCCCATCTCTATATCCTTCTCAGAAGTCAACTGAGATCATTTCAGGCATATCCACCGTGCTGACTTCCACCGTGGCTTGTCCGAATGCGCAGCAGCTCTCGGTGTAGAAACACATCTCAACAGCCGAGTTGTCGAGGTCGATCCGGATACACCAGCCCTCGTGACGAAGGATGGAAGATGCTTTGAAGCGGATTTCGTAGTTGCGGCAGATGGTACGATTTGACATCTTGGTATACTCTTTATATTCCATTAACAAACATGATCTTTATCTCAGGGCTTCATTCAATCTGCCGCCACGTCGTCATGGGACGCCCCGGGCCCCCAATTCCCACAGGTCAGATGGTTTATCGTGTCACTGTGCCGGCTCGAAAGCTAGAGGGTATTCCTGAATTGGAAGAATTCATCACAGTTCCGAGGAGCAATCACTGGATCGGGCCGCATGGGACTATCTTGTCGTATCTCTTGGAAGGGATCAACGAGAGATTGGTGAATTTCGTTTTTACGTAAGTTTGTTTCTGTCTTCTTCCACTATGCGGCTCCATGACGACTAATTCCTGTATTTCTCAAGTTGCGATGTGAACATGGAAGACGGAGTGAACCAGAAGATCGGGACCAACGCTGAAGTTCGGGCTGCCTTCAAGTCATGGGATCCGAGGTAAGGGAGGGAGAAAAGCTCTATTTCTATTCCTAGCAGACACACTCACGAAGAAAAAGGATCGATAAGATGCTGGAGTTCGTGGATGAAGTTCTAGAATGGCGGGTACGAACAAACCCACTCCCTTCTAATCCCGTTCTACTTCAACCTAACAATATAGCAGCTCTTCACCCACGAAGAACTCCCCAGCTGGGTCCACCCGTCCCAGAAACTCTGCCTCATCGGCGACGCCGCACACGCCATGACACCGTACCTCGCGCAGGGCGCCGCCATGGGCATCGAAGATGCCGCAATCCTGGGCGGCCTGTTGGAACGATTCCCCTCAAAGGACACGTTACCAACAGCCCTTCGGCTATACGAGCAGCTCCGAATCAAGCGCACGGCGATGGTCGCTAGAGCCTCCTTCGACTCGCGCTGGTTCACGCAGATGGAGGACGGGCCTGAGCAGAGGGCGCGGGACGAATGGCTGCTCGCACATCAGGGAATCTGGCCGAATCATATTAATATCCGCTCGAGGAAGGAGTTCTTGGATGAGCTTTCTGGGTATGATGCCTATAAGGAGTTGGAGAGGGCGCTCCAGGAATATGAGCGATGGAGTTTAAGAAGCCAGAGGGGCTGGAGACGTTGAATAATGCGGGGATCGCGCTTACGGCTTAGTTCCCTCCTGTTCAACTATGTTGCATGGACTTGGAAGAGAAGTCCCTTCGTATGATTCTTGGCGGCTAGTCATTACAAGATCACTCGTTAGCAAATGTCACTGATATATGTATATCTGTCTCTGAGTGAACCATTCTTTATAAAAGTGGCAAGATTGGAAAATGTAGAATTTTGTTCGACGAAAAGACAATGTTATCTGTTTGCTTTGCAATTTTCTGACCTTTATATTCCAACAAATTTCTCCTTGAGTATTTTGATTATCTGGGTATACCAATTTAAGTGCCTAACGGCATTGAAAAAAAAAGAAACTGGATGAGGTAATGTCTGACTAAAATGTATTTTTATATCTGCACTTTTCTACCATAAAGTGTTTTAATGCAAACAGCAATTCATTCCGTATGTAGGATAGATACCTGACTGTGAGTCTGATGGCTGTTGTGAGCCAGCATAAGGGAAATCCAAGTATAGAAGCGCAGGTTCCTCTGACTGCTCCCCCAGAGACATAGACGCATTTACTTGGTAGTCCACCCTTCGACCTGATCTCCTACATATATTTATGGAACTTGGGCTCTCCAAGTCTGTTCCTCCATCCTTCTCCCCAGAGCATCAACCCGAGAATCGGAAACCAGAAGAGGAACAGATCAAGGGCAAACGTCGTCCAGTCGAATCCGACCCTCTCACCAAATGGCACCGCGAAGAATCCAACACAGAAGGACAAACCCCGTCCGAGGTTCATGAGGACGGCGCCCTCCGGCGTTTGGGGTTTGTAGCAGTCGGACATGTACGCGTACAGGCAGGTAGACGTGATCTGGAGACCGAATGCACCTTGGGGGCGCCGTTAGCATGATTGGATTAGGGTTCAAAACGAGTCTTTTCATGCGGAGATTGCAAGCGTACCAACTGCAAGGCCAACCAAGGGGGCCACCCATGTAGCATGCTTCTCGACACAGACGCCGAAAATAATGATTCCTGCAGGCATTAGTAATGAAGCTGGAGCAGTCAAGTACAGACGATGTTCTGGTTTTCTGGTCCCGTCACTGCGCTTGGCCAGCTTGTAAGTGATATAGTCAGAGAGCTTTCCCGCTGTTAATTCGCCGATGACTGATCCGATGGTCAGAGGAATGCCGACACAAAGACCAATTACGCCACTCTTGAAGTGGTAGTGCGTGGTGTATATATGTGCGATACTGATCGCAGGCAATATGTTAACGAATGTCCAGGACCATGTGTAATACCAAAAGCTGAGCGCAACAGAGGGGTACTTGAGCATGATAAATGATGTGAGGAAATCCTGAAGCTGTAGTCTTCGTTGAGGAATCAGATTGCCTTTTAGGTTAAAAAGCATCTCCCAGTACGATCGCTCATGAGTGCGTTCAGAAAGGAATTTCGGGCCTCGAGAGAAAAGCGTTACCGGGAAAAGGAAGATTGCGCAGCTCAAGGAGGCTCCGGTGATGATGGCAGGAAGCCAGAAGTCCCATTGCCAACCAGCTGCCTGGGCGATGAAACCGCCACCTAGTAACATATAACGGTCAGAGGCTACTACAGATTAAATTGTTATCATGGGTACCAACCCAGAAAAGCAATGTGGCCACCGTTTGTAACGAAGATTGTGTAGATACCGGTTTTCTCTCCTCTCTCATGGAGGAAAAACATGTCATTAAGGCATGCTGTTCCAACTGACATCATGCCTGACATACCAATACCGTTCAGTGCACGCGTTCCCAGCAGGGCTGAGTAAGTTTTGGAATTTGCGGATCCGATATTCCCAAGAGTAGCGATTAACTGAGATAAGATCGTGACAGGCCGACGGCCATAAACGTTGGTCATGGGGGCCCATATAAAGGACTTGTACCATTAGCTGCGCGTGCAAAGGTGGAAAATTCCACGTTTCAAAATAAATGGCAGTCTCCACGTACAGAAATACCTCCCATGATAATTGCTGTTGTCGTACTGTAAGTGATAGTCGTTGTGGGCTTGTGAAATGCTTCCCCCAAGAGCACCAGACTCGGATTGACTACGCCTGCATTGAATGGGCCTAAGAAGGCCATGAAGCCGACTTGAACCAGAACCGCCCATTTAAGCCATCTTGGCCAATTCTGCGATATGTCAACCTCGTCGTACATGGTGGAACTTGTCTAGTAGAAATTGAGAGGGCACCCGTACAAGAGGATCATCTTTGAACGCGCTCGGCTGAGGGACCAAGGGCATGCCATGTCTGTCAACTTTGATTGCTGGTTGGATGCTGTCATTCTCAGCATCGGACCCTTTTTCAAGAAAAGAGTGTTCTGAGCCTTTCAGAGCTCTGTTCGCAAACCGCCAAAACCCCAAGAGGAGAGCTTGATACCGACTCCCCATGGCGTCTCTCTCTATGTTGGCCCTTCGAGCTCTTTCAAATTTGCTGCTACCATTCGTCAGCTCGTCGCACGATGGAACGGCTCCTCCAATGGACGACGCTCGCGCGGACAGCCAAGCAGACTGAGAGCCGATTTCGCAAGCATGAAGACAAGCAAGGCATTAGAACCACGAATAGCGGGCCATCCTGCGACTGCTGGTGGTGCTGAGTGCCACGAATCATGTGCTGACGAATTAATTCCAGTGAAACAGACACACAATGGTCAGCCATGCCTAGCTACCGGAAAAGCTCGTCCAACGACAGTCTTGAATTGTACTCTCAATGATCCATTGGAAAGAATTCTACCATCTCGAGACACTGCAGATGCAATCATCGAGGCGTTCTTTGAACGAGTTCATCCTAATTATGTGCTCTTTCACCGTGGCATGTTCCAGATGCGCTATGAATCTCTCTGGAACCAGAAAGCTGGCCAACGTCAAGATCCCGAACCTGGCTGGATCTGCTGCCTTCTCATGGTGCTCGTATTTGGCGCCCAGGCGCTCGAGGACCACGGCTTAGACGAGGCTAACTTGATCCAAAAACGTTACCTGAAGCTCGTCCAAGGACACGTCCAGCACCTTATTTTTACGGCCAGCCTGGTAAATGTCCAGGCTCTCTTGCTCCTTCAGCTCTACGAACATAACGCCGGAGAGCACAACGCGGCCTGGATGCTTCTGGGCTCTGCTTCGCGTATGGCTGTTGCTCTGGGTATGCACCGTGAAGGGACAGGTGCCGGCTTCGATCCAATAGAGAGAAATACCCGGCGTATTGTGTGGTGGACTCTTTACATGTTTGAACAGAACTCTTGCATTGTGCTCGGAAGGCCTTCTAGTATCGATCATATGGAGGTCGATGTCCAATTGCCTGAAGAGACGATCCTCGACGGCGGTGATCACCCACCTGATTACACAGCCCACGCGCTGGCCTTGACGCAGATTGCGTCCCGAGCTAAGCACATTTTATTTAACTTGTCGACAATGTCTGTACGAGAAGCGGATCTACTAACAACATGTGAGTCGGCAAAAACCTTGATCAAAGAGCTTGATGCATGGTATTCGGCGCTGCCTCGATATCTCCGCCCTGAATGGCAGTTCGTCCTCGCTAGACAGCGTCGAGCTGTTCTCATGATGCATGTCTTCTACTATCACACTAAGTCGATCATAACACGCCCATGCCTGCTATGCAAAGTTAATCGAAACATTGATCGTCTTATCCTTGACGACAACCCCCCGCCTCCGGAAATTACCAGTGACACGTACACACTAGGCCAGGAGTGCCGCTTCGCCGCGAAAGCTGCCATCGACTGTCTCATCAAGCTGTCGGACTTCGACCTTCTCGACGGCGTCATCTGGCTGGATGTCTATTACGTCTACCACGCCGTGCTGGTCCTGTGCTTAGACTTCCTTGGCCGCCCGCAGGGCATGCAGGAATCAGCAGACGACGTCGCGCACAGGATCGCCGTGACCTCCATCCTGGGCATTATCCAGCGTAAGAAACTCGCGCCGACGTACCACATCCTCGCACAGGTAGCTATCCAATTTGCGCGCATCGTCGGCATCCTGGAAGAACCTGCTCAGATGGAGGAAGGTAGAGATCCAGATAATTCTGAAGCAACAATTGCGCCGAATCAGCAGCCGTCTGTTAGTGATAATAACAACAATAATATTACCGGCATTTCAAACGTGCAGGGTGATGGATCAGGGCCAGGGTTACTCTCTGACTACTTGTTTCAGCATGGGATGAACGATCTCCCATGGGACTTCTTCAACATCGACAGCAGCCCTTGCAGCGACGTTGAAAATATGTCACTGCTGCAGTTATCTGCGCCTTATGCGGGTACTTTTGGTGAGATGTACCCGTTTGCTGATGCATGAACGGACGTATTGCAGTTATTCGAGTTTGTGACGTTTGCCTGCTTAATATATATCGAAATATATTGCAGCCACCCATTGATGAGAACCTGATATGCAATCTTGTCGTTATTGGACTGGGTACAACATCTCCCAGAAGCAGATCTTCATTTGATAATGTGGCGTGTTTCTTACCCTCGTCCTGGGAACCGTGCTCGGGCAAAAGCGAGACATCCCCGCGAATTCGGAATATATTGGCATCTCAGAGAACTCTCAGAATCAAGGAGGCACCTAACACATACCATAGGACACGATCACAATGGGTTTCGTCCATGGAGAGGAAAGCATATATCAGCCATACAGTCTAGTAAGGCAACTGCGCATAGAAAGACCATCCATCTTTAAGAACGCCAGCTCTGCAATACACGTCAAAAATGCACCAAATATGAGGAAAAGGGCAATCAAAGATATGTATGCCTAAGAGACTACATGCTGACTCGCAGCAGTATATCCAGTCTAGTTCTCTCCCTTAGCCTTCTCCTCCAAAGTGGCCAGCAGCGGATTGTTGGGCACCTCGTCCTGCCAGCGGCGTCTCGGTAATTCAAACGTCGACGTGATCCTTCCGTATGACATGCCGCCCAGCTGGGCAATAGGGCGCAGCTTGTTCAGATCGATATGGCTTCCATCCTCATTGACCGCATTCTCACTGACCCAGAACCGCGTTGCCTTGATCAGCGCCAGCGACGCCACGCTCATGCCTGGTTGCTGGTGATCCTCGAATTCTTTCAGTTCGACCAACTTGCCTTCGATGGAGAAGACCGATTCCTTAACGCGGGACGGCTTGACTGTGGTTGATGGCGCTTCGTGAAGACCGGAAATGTCCCATTCGGACACGCCGTACGGTGCATCAATGGAAGTGGCATTGACTGCCTCGATCATGTCCTCGGAGACAGTATTGATCACGCACTCCCCTGTCTCGGATGGAGAAGCCGAGCCAACATGCGGGGACACATGGTGTACCAGACAGTCTGACCCAGTAAGCATATAGCACTCCCTAACAACAAACAAACATTGCAAGAAGTTGTAATTGTGTAAGTAGCCAACAGTTTGTATCTTCAAAATATCAAGGGTTTATACAGGTTATTCTTGATCATTAATCTCTTCCTCGGCTGCCTGTCAACAACGGATAGCGAGGGAGAGCCAAACGGAACGGACGCCGAGGGGAGCGGGGAGAAGAGCCGATAAGTTACACAAGCTGATTACTCAGCACGCGAGACGACGATGTATCAATCGACCTTGCATTTCCGGCAAAATCAAAAGCGATCTTCTATTGCAGGACAAATTGACACTCTGGGAGAATAGGTGGTTTCAATCGGATGGCTGCGTTTGCGAAGGACTGTGCCAAACTTTGGCTCCGTTGGAGTTCTCGGTGAGCAAGACTTTCCCCGCCCTTGAAGTCGTTGCGCTCGTCAAACCCATTGTTAATGGATATATCAAAGATACCCTGTCATCAACATCAAAAGCACATCCCATAACTCTTTATTCAGATCTAGGATGGGTGCATTGGCTCACCGGTCCCAGAGCCGGGAGAGTAGCTCCAAACCAGAGTATCGAATAGTAGAGGTTCAGCCCAATTTCAAGGAGATCGAGGCTACCCGTCCAGACTTTGATCACTCTGGCAATGCAATTGAGGTTACCAAGACGCCTGATCCGCTCTGGCAGTACGGCCAAGGCGTCAACGATGGCGGCGAGCGTCTGTCCAAAACGCACCGTGAGATTGATCTCTATGCAGAGGACAGGCCCATGGTTGCCAACTATCGTCTCTTGATCTCGGGGATCGTGCCTCGCCCCATCGGATTCCTGAGCACCGTGTCCGCGGACAGGAGGACGAAGAATCTCGCGCCATTCAGCTACTTTCAGGCAGTCGATCATGATCCGCCCATGTTCATCGTTGGCTTTTCCTCCCGTCCGGAACGGCCAAAGGACACCGCGCGGAACCTCAAATATCACTATCCATATCTGAAGACTTCATAATATTCCTCTCTGGGCCATGCATGAGCCTCTTTGGTCTTCATCTGGCCGTACTATCGCAGATATAGACCCTCGTTCCACCAGCTAGCTAGGATATGTAGAGAGCTATCAGCAATAGATCAGTCTTTGGTCTGCAGAGACAGCATGTTTGAGATCACAAAAGCGTGAAATAATATCAGATTCGGAAACTTCTTACATAGATAACCATCAATTAATGGCGTCCCTGTCACTTTCTTTTATTTACCTACTCCTCTATCGAGGTCGGCGCCTGGGGATGACGGGCAGTGGCCTCAGCTCGGGCAAAGATTCCGACTGTAATAGACCCTCCAAGGAACATGTGCCGGTTTTTTTTTCTGCTTTTATTTGTCTTGAAAGTTTCCGGCATTGTATATTCCAACAAGAATCCTTTGTGGCTGCCGGTTGAATGTGCAGCCATCAAATCTGATACATCCTATTGACCCTTGCCCTCACACCTCAAGGACCTTGGAACAGCCAATGCGTGAAAAGAGATCGAAAATGATATGATATCACGGACTCAGAGGAAGTATGGCTCTCTCTGCAAACTGCACATAACAGAGGCACATTGAAATGCGAACCAGGAAGTCAATCTCTCTTCCAGAGTCTATGGAAGAAGAGTATGAAGATAATCAACATGGCTCCTCGGGCCAAGAACCCCTGACCTACGGAGTACACCTCCGCTCGGCTTCCCTTCCGCATACTTTGCCCTCACTACCTATCCGTTGTTCTTCATAGCATCCTGATTCTAGCTAGAATCTCAACAAAACACCTATCGTAAGCTGGTTCTGGGCGCACCATGCTGTGTCATCGATTAGTAGCCGAGGACCAAACCAACTTGGACATGTGGACTAGAATTTCCTCCTTGATTGTTGAGATGGCTGGGCTTATTTGCCGCATACTTAATTACCTAAAGTTTCGGCGGTGGTGAGAATGGACAAAGATATCTAGATGTGAGGAACATCCTTATCACAAAAGAGAAAATATTGCCAAAACCCGTTCGAGAAGGCAATCAAAAAGGGGCGGAAAGCATGCGGTCATAAGGAAGATGTGCAGGCACCGCCATTGCCGGGCTGGGGATAGGGAGAATCTGCAAGATTAGATATATTCAGAGTCAATTTAAATCCTCGCATCACATTAAGATAGACTTAGCAGTGTAATCTGAACAAAAAGATGAGATGATTTTGCTCTTGAGGGTTCTATACAACATATCCCATTTCCCGTGATATCATACACACTGACTCTCAAGACTGCAATTGCAAATAGAACCCGCGGGTGGATATGTAAGATTGTGCTTGCAGGGTCTGTCTAATCCCGAGTTAAGTCATATTCATACTACAGTCTTCACAACGGTGAGAAACGTGGGTAGGTCTGTACACAGTAGTTCTGGCGCTCCTCTGGAATTTCCAGGACGACAAATCCATTTGAGAATCCTGTAGGAATCGTCAAGTCTTAGATATCCTGCCATACTAAGTCATCTTCACCAGGTGGCAGGACAGGCTCGTTCACGCCGGATTGAAGTAGGAAGACTTAATTCGTGCCTGTCGAATTGAGAATGTCTAACACCTATAACAGTGTTGACATTAGGAGAATAATGAAGACAGGCTAACGTCAATTGCTTTACCTGCATCCATCCAACTCTCTAACAGCGTTTATTGCATTGATCCGGCTTTATGGAGAGCATCTAACAGCATCATGCCCTGACCGGATAACTTACCATTGCAGCTTCGACAGTTAACACCGGTCAAGTGAATAATGTATATCCTGTCCGATTCTAGAAGCACGCAGCAAGTCGGCAGATCCCATGTTTGAATGGGTTGAATGGGATTGTTATCGATAAGGAAACAGTGAAATGTCCATGCACGAATATGACGATGGCTGATTCTGGAACCTGGTTTCAGAACCTTCTTCCAACGACGGTATAAATGGGTGGGTCCCGGGAGCGACGTTGATTGGGCGGAAGAACAGCGAGGCAAAAAAGACATCCGATCCACCACTGCGATTGGCCGTATTCTTCCAGCGCGAAGTCGTCCAGGCTGCTGGGTTCGATGTGTTCTGGTCCAATCCATGGACAATAATAATTTTGGATCAGAGTCGTGAAGCACGGTGGAGCGCGGAGGGCCACCTGAGACCGGAACAACCACGGTTCACAATGTCAGACAAAGAGTCCAGAACATGAGCTGCGACGGCCGCTATTTTTGGAAGCGACAGGAGGGACGCAGCCTTGGAAAATTCCATGACCAAAGCGCCTCGCGGTCGACCATGCAGGGAGGAAATTAGCGCGAACCAGGAGGCCGGTTTGGGAATGTGCAGCATGGCATATCCAATGGTATTACTGAATTGGTATCCTGTGCTCCAGCAGCTTTACTCGCAGGTTTGCTGATGATATATCGAAAACTGGAAGTCATGGGAAGAATCTGCCAAGAGTATTCGCGGATATGGTATTGCCACTGACCAACCAACAGCAGGAATCGCGACGTCCCCCGTCCTGGCGCTTGGCTCTCGAAACCTGATTTTAGATGGATAGGAGGAATCCCTGTTGGCTTCCGAGTCCTCGAGGGTAACTGGTAGGGTTTCAGGCATTGGATGCAGCCAAGTGTAACTGGACCTCGTTGGCTGTGCAGCGATTCTTCAAGAATTCTTCAAGGAAGGAGGGAATGTAAGCATCTGCATTGCAGCAATCGTGATGGACTTCGATGAGTATACTCCAATGTCAGGAAGTGCGGACGTAGCATCGTTATCAGGACAGATGTGCTCTGTAGGAGGCCTGAGGCCGGCAGACGACGACGCGTCAGGGCGGGCGGGCGACCGACGAGGGGTTCCCGATGCGGCTAGCGCCAGTGGAGAGCATCGACCGAGGTTCTCCACGACGGGCTCAACGTCGACAACTCACGATGCGCAGCGAGATATCAGACTCACACCAGGACCAGGGGGTTCCAGAGGCTTTCCGTCTCGCGTCTCCGCAGCAGGAAATGTCGCTGTCTATCTCTCCCTGTCCCTGGCGCAGGAGTGGAGTGCGCTGCCCGCCTCCACGGTGACTGTGCTGTCTTGGGCAGGTCGCAGGAGCCCCGGGGCGGAACGATCATGGCCTCTCCTGCTCTTCAGGGTTTCGATCTGCCGGCATCAAGAGACCCTCAGGCCCGTCAGGGACCCATCTCCCGTGCCTCCCGCGGGCACGGCACCTCGCTGGGACGCCACCAGGAGCGCCCGAGACAGGGCACTGGAGCAGTTGAGACGCAGGGCACAGGGTCCTGCCGGCGATCTGCTGGGTCGATCCGCCCATCCTTGGCCGATCCCATTTGCGCCCTCCTCCAGCCGATACCGTACGGCCCTCTGACAGGCGGAGGCAGGTACCACCGCCCGCGGGCCCCGGTGGCAGCGGTACCTCCGCCCTCGTCGCGATTCCGCTGCGTTACCGTACAGCAGCGGAGTGGAGAAGAATCAGGGGAGGAGCAGCTCTCGAGGGTGTGGCTTAAGTTGGCCGCCCTTTCCTCGTCCTGCCTTCCAGCTTCTCCCTCTCCCATTCCTCCCTTCATACAAACTTCTTTCTCCTTCTCGCACTCTTTGTCCTGACAGGAATAAACCACCGTCACTCGTTCCGGTCGTTTGTTCTCTGCCTCTTCATCTTCGACTCACCTGTTCTTCGATCATCCATCTCGTTTATATCTCTTCTAGATATCTCAGACGACTTTAAGATCCCTTCTGATAGTTGCTTGTTTCGAATCTTCCTAAGACGAGTTTCCCGCCACTCCTTTCGGGACCGTCGTACCAATCGCTTATTCCTATCGTGAGGAATTTCTTTCTTCGGTCGAATTGACCACCATGAAGGCCACCGTCGCGTCGATGGCTGCGGCCATCGCAATGGGCGCTTCCACCGTCCTGGCTGCGCCCCAGCAGCAGGTGAAGCCCCGTTCCGATGTCACCCCCATCACCGTCAAGGGAAACGCCTTCTTCAAGGGTGACGAGCGCTTCTACATCCGCGGTGTCGACTACCAGCCCGGCGGTTCCTCCAAGCTGGAGGACCCCATTGCTGACCCCGAGGTCTGCAAGCGCGACATCGAGAAGTTCAAGGACTTGGGCCTCAACACCATCCGTGTCTACTCCGTGGACAACTCGAAGGACCACGATGAGTGCATGAACGCGTTGGCTGATGCTGGCATCTACCTCGTCCTTGACGTCAACACTCCCAAGTACTCCCTGAACCGTGCCAGCCCCCGGGAGTCGTACAACGACGTGTACCTGCAGAGCGTCTTCGCGACCGTCGAGATGTTTGCCAAGTACCCCAACACTCTGGCTTTCTTCTCGGGTAACGAGGTCATCAACGACGGTCCCTCCTCCAAGGCTGCTCCCTATGTCAAGGCCGTGACTCGCGACATCCGCGCGTTCCTCAAGGCCCGTGGTCTGCGCCAGGTCCCCGTTGGATACTCTGCGGTATGTGTTGACCGGGTGCTGAAGTGTTTGATGACGAGGCCCTTGCGCTGACTCGATCTCTCTAGGCCGATGTCGACACCAACCGTCTTCAGATGGCCGAGTACATGAACTGCGGTCCCGACGACGAGCGCAGCGACTTCTTCGCCTTCAACGACTACTCCTGGTGTGACCCGTCTTCCTTCACCACTTCCGGCTGGGACCAGAAGGTGAAGATGTTCAGCCATTACGGTCTCCCTCTCTTCCTTTCCGAGTATGGCTGCAACACCAACACGCGCAAGTTCGAGGAGGTCGCCGCTCTCTACTCGGATAAGATGACCTCCGTCTACTCTGGTGGTCTCGTGTACGAGTACTCTGAGGAGGGCAGCAACTACGGCTTGGTGAACATCGACGGCAACAAGGTCACGCCCCGCCCCGACTATGACGCTCTCAAGTCTGCCTTGGAGAAGACTCCCAACCCACAGGGCGATGGTGGCTACAACAAGACTGGCGGAGCCAACGCCTGCCCGGCCAAGGATGCTCCCAACTGGGACGTCGACAGCGACGATCTCCTCCCTGCCATGCCGGCACCTGCCAAGAAGTTCTTCACCGACGGTCCTGGTAAGGGTCCTGGCTTCGCTGGTTCTGGCAGCCAGTGGAAGGGTACCATGTCCACCGGCACCGCCAAGCCCGGCTCTGGTGACGAGCTCGCGTCTAGCTCTTCTGGCTCTGGCGGCTCTTCTACGTCGACCGGAGCTGCGGCCGGCCTGCGTGTTCCCGAGATGACCCTGGCTCCCGTTGTCTGCGCTCTGGTCGTCGCCGTGTCCACCCTGTTTGGTGCCTCCATGATCGTGGTCTAAGCGACGGTTGAAGGAATCGTGGCACGCAGCCTCCTCCTCCCTCGCTTCACGGTTCTGGTTTTCGTCATTAATATTCCTAGTGACGGTTGGGTCTGGATCTGTATTGCAGATTCTTCCATAATATCGACTGGATTGTCTGTGATCAGGAAATCTGTCTTGTGCAGTCAATTGTACAGCTGGATCCTGAGGTTGGCTGGCTAGCCGGATTTTATTCCCTGGTCATTTGTTACTATCATTATCCATTCGTGTAGACTAGTAATCAAACTTACTTCTTGAAGCTCAATTCCAATCTCGACCTGTATCGTCTGTAGAAGTCGCAATCAGTTCTTAAAAGTGTCTCTGACAACGTGCTCTACGGCAATAGTATCGCGGGAAAGCCGCTCGACAAGGTTGCCGGAGAGTCGATAGTTTAGCGCTCTAGTGACAGGTCGCTCGTCTCGAGATCACTGGAATTGGATCAGAAGTATCGGCAAGTCTTCATTATGCCAGGGCTCGCACAGACTCCAGGCCCTCTATAGTTCCAGGATCCTGAAGAGCAGCTGTTCGAACCCGCATGGCGAGGAACTATTTTCATTGCGTATCGATGCCTTTGCGGACCTGCTTGTCCATTGCTTCAGGGTCGAGAGGTGGTCTCTCTCTCTCTCTCTCTCTCTCTCTCTCCTCTAGATGCAGCCGTTGAGCTTGCCTCGTCTCGTCTCACCTCATATCTGCCGGGAAAGGTATTTGTCAAGAAGAAAAGCGCAGGCGATCCCAGATCGTATGTACGTACTGTACATAGAATACATACAGGACATAGCTTCAGTTGATTGATGGTTACCTACCTGGACTGGACTGGAATGAACTTGGATAAACCCAGCAGCGCCAGCTCAACAGTTATCCATTTTTTTCGACTGAAAAAAAGATAAAACTAGAAGATCAGCAGAAAAACAGATAATTCAAGGTACGACCTCTTAAGTCCATGTACCGTGCAGAAGTACTAGATACCTTTCAGATATCCAACATCCGGGTTTTTATTTAGGGCTGCATACGTAGCGGCTTACGTATGTGGTACCTTAGGGTTATTGCGCTTGTCGGGTCGAGTTGTGCTCAACTACCCTCGATTCGGTTAGACGCGAGGTCCACGCGGGCTTGGCGGTGGATTTATCGGATATTTATTATTACCTATTTGCTACAGCGATTGGGTTTGAGATCTTGAATCAGCAGGCAGGTAAGTGAATTGTCCCTTTGTGTGTATAAGTAGGTAGGCAGGCAGAAGTGGATGGGAGTACCTGTTTTGGCTGATCTTCATTTTTCGATCATTATGTGTGGGTGGGTAAGAGGTGATGATGGTTGTGGGATTTGCCAAGACAAGAATCAGAAGCTTACGCAGTCGGGTGGCCGGTTGAAAGTTGGTTTTTAAGTGCCCGCGTGGATGGAGGTCTGTTTTCGGCGCCATGCCCAAGGCTGTCTAGTGCCAGGTTTGGAGCCATCACTGATGCCAATGAATGGTTTTTTTTTATGCATCTACTTACTATACAGAAAATCTGAATTGTAATAGATATTTTTTTTGGGGGGGGGGGGGGATGGATGGTTGTTTCTTCTCGCTTACAAACTCATACACGACCTAGTCTAATCTAATCCGCCCTCTGTTATCTACACTAACGCATAACATGCGTGCTGTGGGATATGCATCGATTCGATCGATCTGGTATAATTTAGCGCTTTACCTCAGGCTTCTTCTACTAGTAATTTCTGGGCAGGCAGCTACTGCTGAGAATATCTGCATCAAGTAGTGGTCTCCTTGAGGGATTCTTTGAGATTATGTATGTACTGGTATGTGCGCGCGGTGTGCAGTGGATTTGAGTATCTAATTCAAGACTTGATGGATGCATTGGGTAGGTAAGCAGCTATTTGGGAGATCTTCCAACCCTTTACTTGTCAGCTCAGATAGCATTAATGAGCTACCTACCCACCAGGTACTTGGGTAGGTACTAGGAGGTATCTAGGTGAGCGGCTAGATGCCAGCGGCAAGGGAAGCCAGTTGGCGTACCGTGATGCACATCTTAGGATCCAGTGCTTCCTTCCTCATTTGGTAGGATGGTGGTGCAACCTGGGGTTTCAAGATCAGTTAAATTAGGGCACCTAAATTCTTGCCCTTGTCGCATCTTTTTGATTCAACACCTCATCCGTCCCTCTCTGATGGATCATTTCGTCGTTCTGCTTGTACCGTTCAACGAGTCTCTGGCAAGCGGGTTCAATCAGCCCACTACAGCCATTCTGATTCATCCATTCAATTCTCGTGTACGCAGTGGTAATCGTGAACCAGCAGTACTTCATGCTGGACATGGCGCACTCGGACCTTGAAAGCTCTGATCGTCAGGTCAGCGAGCGCATCTGTGCTTGGGATATAATGGCTTTGTGGCTTTCAGAGAGTTGATCCTGCAGGTCATCCGAAGGGTGTAAACCCAATATTAGTGAGCTCCAACAAGATATATATATCGACATGAGATGCCAAGAACCTGACTAATGTTTAAATTTCGGGAGAGAGTGATGATGATCATTTGATCGATGACAGCTGCTCATTCGGGCCGAAACGACAGTGCGGGAATCTGCGCGATAAATGCACCTCGGATACCTCGGTCGCCATGGCTATGTCCTGAGTTTACCGTGTCGAGCTGATCAGATTTGGAATCATCCAATGCCAAAGATTTAACCCCCAGATCGCAATGAACCTGCGATACAAGTTTATCTCTTGCTCAAACATCACACATCGCATAACGACCTGGATTTCTTCGAGTTCGGGTTGGTACGTTCCGGGTTGGCCTGTGTGCGCAGAACCCTGCAGTCAGGAGTTAAGGGAGGGGGGAAGACTCGGACTCCAGCCACATGGGAGGATGCGCGGATCTGCGCGACGGGGCATGGGAGCTGCTGCTCGAGGGATCCCAGATATCGCCTGTGCTCAACAACATCGTCATCATCCAGGACAACCATGTCGAAATCATGCGCTCATCCTCTGTGTAGAACTGCCCCGGACATCCCTGCGCAAGGAATTGAGTGCCTGCGCCAGAGCAGCGGTCAGCAAGCCCGGAGAACCCTGAACAAGCTCGCCAGGGGATCAGCCGGCTAACTGCTTGGCGTCGTCGCGACACCGCCCCATAGCGAACCGAGCACTGCTGCCACAACCAAAATTCAACATCACGCTTCGCGGTGCATCTCCCTCCTCTGCCAGATTCCTGCTGCTCCTTCGCGAGATTGCCATTACTTAATTGTTACGGGCCACCGGACTCCTCAGTGATGCTCCTGAGGCTCTCTTTCCCCCCAGCATGCAAAAGGATAGGGGGGACGCTGGGACTAGCTGTGGCTGAGGGGCGGCGTCCCGCCGCGGTTTTGTATGAGGGATTTTGCCCACCATAGAGCTTCAGAGCCACCAACATCACTGCGCTCCGCCGACCAGCTGGCATCTGGCCTACCGGCGCCCAGCTATCACGGATTTGGCAGCTCGCCAGCATCAGACGGCTCCTTTTCATTTCTCTGCCGTATCGCGCTGCAACCGAATTGACGTATCCAGCAACCGCTGACGGTTTGCTGTTATGTCGAATGGTGGCCGTGTGGAGCTCCCTGGATGCAAGCCGGCACTTAGCAGATAGGGATGCACGCACGCCGGACCTCAACCTGAGCCTGGAAAAGCCTGGCGCTATTCGCGTCTCTGGCTCTCGACGCGAAAGCTCTCACACGCGGGAGGAAAAATCCCTCATGATACGATGGCTCAGCTTGCTCTCGCACCTTCGTGATCTTCCCCGGAAAATCTTCGAGTGGAAGCAATCTGTTTGGCAATGGACCGTCTTTAGCAGGCACCCTGCGCCCCCATTCGCAGTGCAACACCCGATAAACTTGGGAAAGCCACACGAGGCAAGGTGTATAGCAGGCATGGTGGAAATCAAGTTGAAGATACGTAGTGCCTTGCAGTTGCATCTACGTCCACGACGTCCGCTGTCAACAACATTCCATTGCCTGTTTTGGAAGCGCCCGGACAGCTCCATTGTCGATCTCCCACCTTAGCTCTCTGCCTCCGATCCATGCGCTATGACGACAAGCCGCAATCCTCGGTGTTGTTTCCACACCACATGCATAGCGCCCCAGTGAGGGGCTGCCGTGCTTAGAGTTATCTCCACGAGGCCTTCATTTACGGCCGCACAAGCCAGCTCCTGTGGCTGAGGCGCTCTATAAATTCCAGGTCGTCGACCACCACCATGCTACCTCCCCTTCCATCACACGAGGGATGATCATCAACGGTCAGAAGTGGGCTTGTGAAGCTTGCGTGCGCGGCCACCGCGTGACAAACTGTCGACACAATGGTACGTCCCCAATTGCTCTCAACGGATTTTATCTACCATCCTGCTGAAACAACAGGCAGATCGACCGTTAATCCGCATCAACAAGAAGGGGCGACCCTTCTCGATATGCCGTCTCTGCAACCGCGCCCCTTGCAAGTCGCCAGAAGAGCACAGCAAGCTCAGGCGCGAGGCTGACGCAGGATCCTCGACAAAAGTACCAAGGCAAAGGACACGACTGTTGAGCAGGCGGACAATCTTGAGATGATACTGATCTGGTTGACTAGAGGTCTGCTGGGAGATACCGTCGGCCATCCAGTGCCTTTGTTCCAATCGCGCCTAAGCCCGCAACCACTCTGCCTCCATCATCTACCGGGCAGAACCAGAGCGCGGGAGGACCTGCACCGAGTGCGGTCCAAGAGGCTCGAGACATAGCATCAGAAGCGGCCAGACGCGACGTCGCACCAGCGCCGTCCCACTTGGTCGAAACACCGCCCGTCTGCCAGGGCGAACCTCCTGCCGCCCTTCTTCCTTCTTACCCTCCTTCTTACCCCTCAGTGTCGCCGCCCACCGGCCCCGTCCCGTTGGAAGATCTGAGCGACCTCCCACTCCCGCACGACAGTGCGTTCCCGGACAATGCCTTCAGCTGGTTTGAAGACATCGACATGCTCCCGGACGACTGGACCAGCTTCTTCTGGTCCGGCACGGACATCCCACCCGGCAGCGAGATGCCGCTGCAATGACACTTGCTTTTGGCGGGTGCCATAGCCAGTGACACGGCTGTTTAGATTCGACTGCCTGTCCGCCTGATGTATATATCTATCGCCGGCGAAGGAGTGGGAAAGGGTCGGTTCAGGGCTTGACTTTCGATGGGGACTACAGGGTCAACAGTACTGTGTACCTAGGATAGTCCGGTAAACATGAAGACACCATTTGACATGGTGCTCTGAAGCATTTAGGATGCTGTTGTTCCAACAGATATACATGCAACTTGAAACGTTCCAATCAAGATAGCTGGAAGTTTCGTGATGCAAAAGAAATCTACCAATGCTATCTCTCAGACTGGCAATTGTTGAAATCTCATGCGATCTTTTCTTTTCTATGCATGGAACTCCTATCTGGACAATCTGTACCTTGGTACTGTACTCCGTACATCATACGACGCTCACAATCATACCTACCTCCTTGCTAGCTCTTGAGCTCAAGAGAGACAGGTCTGAGCGTCAACTAACTTGGCGTTCTCTGCACTCCCCAGCCATAGGGCTAGTTATAGCATGCTAAAAAAAAAAAGCCTGTGGCAGCAAGCAACAACCTTAGAAGAAACAAGGCCAGGCAAGCAACAGCAACGCGCGAAGCGAGGAGCGTTGCAAACCCGGGGGGAGCTTAGCTTTGCACAGCCACGGACCGGTCCGTGGTCCGTGTGCTGGAATCAGGAAAATTAGCTGCATTAATGCAGCTTAGCAGTAGCTTAGGGCAGCCAATCGTCAGCGGCTATTATTCGCTGCTCTTGATGCAGACTGCAGACGGTGCAGGGCAATAATGCACGTTTGCCCCGCATGGAAGACGATGGTTGTCAGATATGAAGGTAGCAGACTTGCTTGAAGGCACGAAATCTCGCTGTCAGGCGTGAGCTGGTTTTATTATGAATGATTGTATATTGGTATTGTTTTTCTCCCTCGCTCTCCGATAGGTGGTATGGAATAGGTAGAAATGTTGTAAGTAGCTCCAGGGTTATGTTATCACAGTGGATAGCTAGGTGCTCTGATGGGGCGATCGACCAACTACCTATATATACATATATATTATTGACCAAAAAAAATACCGCTTGACTACAAAAAGAGGCCAAGGCCACTAGTTGCAGTCTGATACTGCTGGTATTATTTTGGCTGTCCGACATATATATCTATAAGGAGGAGCCGGGAAAGCAACCTAATCGGGTTGAAGGCACCTGGAATGGAAGAAGCGAAAGAGGGACAGTAGTGTTGTCCACCTTCTCTACCTAACCAGGTAGTATGTACCTACCTTCCTCCAGCTACCCGTCTGAAGTACCGTACCTAGGTCGCGTTATATCTGGCAAGCGGGTAGCCTGCTAGGTGGTGGGAGACTTGAAAAGAAACATTACCCAAATCGTCTCTATTTTTTTTTTGCGAATAATAATCTATGGAAGCTTGTCTGAGTATGTACTGTACAGTACATACAGCACAGGACTGCTACTTCTGCTTTTTACTTTTCTTTTTCTTGGATTCAAGTTTCAGGGGAGATAGAATTAAGATCAAATTTTTTTTTTCTCCAAGAATCTGCTTCTAGAATGCTTACCTCCCCCTGCTTCTTGTCTCGGGTACTTAAGATAGGTGGAATCAAAAAAAAAAATCAAAATCAAGATTTGCTTGCCTATGTACATGCCTCCTCCTTACTCGCGCAACCCTGTCACGCGTCTGTCTGAGCCATCTATCTGTGGAGAAGTGGAGAAATAAAAAAAAAGAAGCTCGTGGGTACACGTCTCATGATCTATCTGCAGCTCTGCACCGCGTCGTATCCATATCCAATCCATATCCATATCGTGACATCGCACCTCGGGCTCGGTTTTGCTGTCTGTCTGTCTGGCTGCCTATGTGGAGAATCAATGGCAATAGGTGTATATGTAATACGTTGTGAGAATGGACGGTTGTCTGGTACCGTGCAGCCCTTTGGGGAGTCAAGTCCTACTTAGTATCCTACATCGTAAGCTGGGTCGTATCGATGGGTACTGTACGATACCCAGGGAAGGTAGATGGGCGTGGATGGATGTAACTCGTCTCGGAGCGAGGAGAATGAATGATAACAATGCATGAAATGAGAGGAAGTCGAAGCAGTGGCTGCCTCTGCAGTAATTTTTTTTTTTTTTTTTTTTGAGCGAATGCATGTACTCCGTACTCCATACTTACTCTGTACCCTGTATGTATATGCTTGCAGGCAGGACAGATGCGGAGGAATATATATGAATGCCATGTGCATGGAGCGCTCCGCGCGGCTACAGAACAGAGTAGTACATAGTACAGCATGTACGGGGTACAGGACATGTGCATACTGTTGCATACTGTCTGCGGACGCGAGCTGCAGCGTAACATGTCATCGCTGCAGCGTCATGGTACGGTCTAAGAATAGTAAGGTTTGTTCTGCAGATGGATATCAAACCGGGCCATGCCGAGGTCTCTCCAATATATAGAGGATACATCTCGCGAGGATGAAGATGGGAACAGGAGATGTTGATAATAATGCTTGTGTTTTGGACCTTGCAGCGCCTTGGCATTGCCGAATCAGGAAATCCGCACACACTGTCTCGGATCTTGTCCCGTGGCTGCTCGTGTGGATAGCTCGGTCGAGACAAGTACGGAGGAGCACTGTTGGTTCAGAAAACACGAGGCATATCATGTGCCGGTGTTCTGTTCTGATTTTTGTGCTTTTCCTGGGAGTACATAATGGGGCCAGAGCACGAGACCAGAGACCCGAGCGGTGGTGGGTGGCCGTGCGGACTGCGGAGAGAGGACCCGGCCTGGCTAGCTAGCTTCCCCCGTGTTGTCTTGAAGGATAGCTCGTGCTCTGCGCCCGAGCACGGGACCTGATAAGGTGCATCACATCCACGCAGCGGTGGCAGCACGACTGGCCATGGATATCTGCTGTTCATAACCGTGACTGGAGCAGTAGGAGCTCTCGGGGAGCTCCCGGAGAGTCGGAGACGAGCTGGCGGGACGGAGGGAGGACTCGGTACTCGGTGGTTCTCCATGTGTGCTAATAATAAACACACCGAAGCGACGGCGTCGTGTGGAAAATCATGCGCGTGGCCCTGTCTCAGACGATGACGTCGAAGCGGGCCGGCCGGTGTCTCGTGCGCTGAAACTTTTACGCCGGGGATCCACTGGGCGTGAGCACAGCGGACGGAGATGGCTGGCTGTCTGAGGGGTCAGCGAAGCGCTGCACGACAGTCAAGAGATCGATGCTCCGGGTTTCTACGGTCCCTGGGGATGTGTATCTTATTGATATAGGTGCTTGGAGGATCGATCGAAACAGCCGTCGAGAGACCGGCTTGGCGGGAGCACAGGCGATCGCCGAGTAGGGCTGACGATCGGGCGCCGCGTGTGGATCGGGACCGGGACGGGCCTGTCCGCGGCGCTCTGTGCCGTGGTCAGGGCATGCTGTGTACAGGTGCACAGGGACGTTGGAAGCGTGGTGACAGTGGTGATATCGAGGAGTGAATAAGGTACTGTACGGAGCATGCACTGCCTGCGTAAGACACAAGACGGAGCGAGCAGCCAGAAAGGGCCTGTGGGCAGGCAAGGACGGGGTTAAGTGTGCGGCGCAGCTCCAGATGTGCCATGCTATTGCAGGGCTTTTCCCAGCGGCATCTCCACCGCGGTCTCTTTCTTTCTTTCACCTTCTCCCTCTCCGGTTCTTTCTCCGGTTCCTTCCACCGTCGCTTGGGTGATCTTCGCTCATAATGTCCATGAACTGACGCTCGTGCACCGTTTTCCACTGCCCAATCCGGCCTCCCTGTGAAACGACCGGACCGACGCAGCCACGTTCCTCGCCCCAGGACGAAGGCGTCCTCCTCTCTTTATCTCCTCCAACCGCCCTCTCCTGCTGAGAGCGTCCATCCCACCTCTGGGACACACCAACCAAGCATCTCGCTGCCCACCATGATCCGCCTCTTGAGACTCTTCCTCCTCTCCCTCCTTGTCTCCTCCGTCGCGCTCGCCGCGTCGCCCACCGAGGTGCCCGACGCCGAGGTCGAGGCCTCCCCCGAGGACGACCGCTCGTTCCGGGAGTACCTGGCCAGCGTCGACGAGGGCTCCATCCACGCCGTCCTGCACTCCATCTCCGACAAGTTCCGCCACGGCGTCTTCGCGACCGACATCAGCGCCATCGAGGCCCTGCACCACGAGGACGCCTCCCTCGCCATCCGCCTGCTGAAGCTTGCCAAGCGGCACGCCAGCAGCGGAGGCAACGCGACGGCTGCGGCTACCGTGGACACTACGGTCGAGATCACGACGGCCACCGCGGAGCCGACTCAGACCGAGACCAAGGAGGCTACCAAGACCACCACGGTCGAGGAGGAGACCACGACCTCGAAGAAGGAGGAGACGACGAGCGCTGCGAAAACCACCCACTCTGCGCCCAAGGAGACCACCGCCACGGTCACCAAGACCGAGAAGGAGACCAAGACCACTGCTGCGCCGTCGACTTCCTCCTCCAAGGAATCCGCTCCAAGCACCACCACCACCACCACCACCACCGCCAAACCGCCAACCACCCTCGTGACGTCGACGACCTCGTCCCCGGACAGCGCCGCCACGACAACCCAGCAGCCCCAGACGACCGCGGCGCCCACGACCACGCACTCGCGCATCACGTCGACGATCCGCAGGACGACCACCCTGCCCAACGGCAGCATCAGCACCGTCACCGCCATCACCGTCGTCAACCCGACCGAGGTCGCGACCGCGACGGCCGGTCCGACCGCCGGGCCGCCCAGCCTGCAGACCGGCGCGGCGTCCGCGACCATGGGCCTGAAGAAGGAGATGCTGGCGATGCTGGGCGGCGCGGTGGCGGTTGCGATGGTGCTGTGATCGTCTTTTCTTCTTTCTTTCTTTCTTTCTTGCATCTGGGCCAGCATACCTGTTTCTTTTCTTCATCTTCTTGAGCCAGAGATTGTGCATTGTAGAGGCGTTTAGTTTTCTTCGTCTGCCCCCTACCATACGCACATTTAGCTTACTCGAGCGGCCAGCTATGATTACTTGTCTTATCTCTCACACATTCGTCTATCAGATTGCATGCCTGTATGTACATCTCGGTTGGAAAGAAAATCGGCACCGTAGCCTACACGGCCGCTTAGTGCAGGTATTCTTATTATTATGTCCTAAAAGCACGAATTGCGGGTTATCTTTTTTTTTCTCCTCTCGCCTCTTTCTTTGGGGGATGTGCTGTAGCTGAAATAAAATGGAATGAGATGGATTTAGTGGTGGTGGTATGGCGAGGTTCTAGGCTTTTTCTTTCCTGTTTGGAGCAGTAGGGTACGGAGTATGTAGATGGAACGCTCGAGTCAAAGACAAGGTTAACATGTATTCATGCGTGAATAATGAATGTAGGTAGTCGCAGTTACAGTACAAATAGAAATAAAAAAATAAATAGCAGTCAGCAGGGAAGCATGTAAATGTAAATAGACATGGCCGTCTTGCATGCATGCACATGGGATATGTATGTATGTATGTATGTATGTATGTATGTATATATGTGCATGTGTCTCCAACATGGTATTGTATTGCAAAGTCATCAAGTATGCATGGCAGTCATATCATAGACAGTTGGCTCATCCATGTTCTTCCTCTGCTCGGACTCTGGTATCTTGTCGTAACCGTCTTCCTGTCCTGTCCTGTCCTGTCCTGCATGGATAGACGGTGTTTCGATTGATTCGAGCTGACATGTGTTCGTTCATTCCATCCGTTCGTTCAGAAATTAGGATAGATTCGGCCCGTCATCTATCTATCTATCTTATCTCATCTCATCTCATCTCATCGCGTCCGTGTCAATATCAAGTCAGGTATATGATATTGATATTATAGGTATACCTCCCCGCAGCTGCCTGACATGAAAGAACCATCGAACTCGACATGATAATAGACCAGACAACTACCGCACCGGCCCCCTCCACCGCTCCTCCTCCGTCCAGAACCGCACCACGCTCTCCCACCCCGCGATGTCCCCGTCGCGCAGCAGCGCCGCCACGTCCACGTTGAGCGGCGACTCGGGCCGCGGGTCCGTCAGCAGCTGCTGGATCGCCGACAGCGTCGACGACAGCGTGTACACGGGGCTCCAGTGCTCCGAGGTCAGCAGCGTCAGGCAGATCTCGCCCGTCGTGAAGGAGATGTTGGGGTGGGCGATGCGCGTCGTGAAGCGGATCTTGGGCGGGGAGAGGGGGTAGGTGGGCGGGATGGTGATGGCGAGGTGCCAGAGGCCGCCTGCAGCCGTTTTTTTCTTTTGTTAGTTACTGTGCATGGTATTGGAGGTGAGGGGTGTTAGGGAGGAGGGGAGGAGAGGGTTGAGCTCACCTTCATACGGCGTCCCCTTGACGCCCTTCAGAACCGCCTCCCAGTGCAGCAGGTCCTCGTCGCTCACGGGCCCGAGGTGCAGCAGCGCCTCGTTCGGGTTCTTTGCGTACTCCTTGAGCTCGCGGAGCAGTCGCTGCGTGGTCGACGAGGAGGGGGCGGTCTTCGATGACGCCATGGTAGATCAGATATGGAAACTTGCGGGTTTGATGTTCTTTCACTTTGACACTCTGGCTCCCTAGGTTCCTAGACCATGAAGTTGGCCAGATTTGAAATCTGCTGTGAGACTCAGGCTGCTGTCGTGGGGTAAAGAAAGTGAGGTCAGCTGGGAGACTGGATTCACCTGTTCAGATGTTCCGTGGACGGACGTGTTGCTGCGCGCCGAGGTTCAGCTGCCGTGGGTCTCCCCATGTCCGCTCCCCGGTCCGGGCGCCGCGTGGCTGCGGATGCGCTGCCAATCCCCGAGCTCGTAAATCAGGGGCAAAATCTTGTCCTCTAGACGCGACAGTTCTCTACCTGCGCGCTCAGTCACGATGCGAACCTCCAAGGTGTCCAAGGACACCGCAAAAATTGTCCAGGCCCTTTCGCCTCCTACACGGCGCCAGACACGCAGTTCTGCGGCCTCCAGTGCCCTCCGCAGTTTTGCCTACACCGGAAACTCTGAGAATAAGACAAATGTCTCCGTGGAACAAGCTCCCGAAAGTGACGATGATGTCTCCTCCCTCTCCTCAGCGAATACGGAAGATATTGAAGACCTCCTGGCGCCCTCATCAAAAAGGCAGAAGCGCGAGATCGACCGAGCGACCTCGAAAACAACTACAAGATCGCCTCGCAAGGTGATTGTGAAGCATGAGACCACCGAGTCGACCTCAAAAGCCCCCAGGGCGCGTCGCACGCCTGCCCGAAAGACAACAGCGCCGGACGGCTCCGTCGTGGTGCAGCCGCCTTCCAACTGGGAGACTATGTACGCGCTCGTGAAGGAGATGAGAGAGAAGAATCCGACTGCGCCTGTCGACACGATGGGCTGCGCTGAGCTGTACTGGCGGGGATCGTCTCCCAGGGACCGCCGTTTCCAGACACTCATCGCCCTGATGCTGTCGTCTCAGACCAAAGACACGGTAACGGCCGTGGCCATGCAGCGACTGCATACCGAGCTGGGAGAGGGCGGAGCTGCTCCTGTAGAATCCGCGGTAGCGAAGACGGAGGATGGAGAGAATGGGAAGCCCTTCAAGGACAGCACGCTGAATCTCGAGAATATCCTCGCGGTGTCGCCGGAGCGCCTCAACGAACTCATCAGCGCCGTCGGCTTCCACAACAACAAGACGAAATACATCAAGGCGGCTGCCGAAATCCTGCGTGATAAATACAATTCAGACATTCCCGATTCCGCAGAGGAGCTGATGAAGCTTCCGGGAGTAGGGCCCAAGATGGCTTATCTGTGCATGAGCGCCGCCTGGGGCAAGCATGAAGGGATTGGCGTCGACGTCCACGTCCATCGCATCACCAATCTCTGGGGCTGGCATAAGACGAAAACCCCGGAGGAGACTCGCGTCGCCCTCGAGTCCTGGCTGCCAAAGGATAAATGGCACGAGATCAACAAGCTGCTCGTTGGACTGGGACAGACTGTCTGCCTGCCCGTGGGGAGGAAATGTGGGGAGTGCTGTCTTGCCGGCAAAGGCCTGTGCAAGGGCGAGATCAAAGGACTTGTTTCAAAGGGGAAAACATAGATCTGTTCTTTAACAAAGATAGAGTTGTCACAAATGATACCCATTTCTGATGAGGGAAGGGGCCCATGTCAAAGAAGTGTGGTAGATTCTGTGGTCATCTGCGCGCACAGATAGAATTTTGGACGAAGATGCCCGCCTTGGATGAGCGGCGGCCGCCCTCCGTGAGCGCGTTTAACTGCAATACTTCACTTAGCATTGCCATTTCACTGACAATGCCCCATTCCTCTCTTTCATCACTGTCTGTGCCAACTTCTAGCTATCCGTGCCATCAGTATGAATCAATCTCGCGTTTCCAGTGCACTGTGCCCGGCATAGACGGCTTCTGCTACTGTCCATCCATCGTCTGCAGGCTGTCGCTCGCTGTTCAAGGCACTGTCTAAAACGTGTCCTTCTGAGTTGGTGAGACAGTGATACGTATGCTTGTCTCAGACACTTAAAGAATTGACTTTGCTCATGCTTCCTGGCTGACAGTGAGTTGCTTAGGGGCAGATACGCGCGTCAGTCGTCCAAGATGGATGCCCCTGACCATGTCGACATGGACAAGGCCCCCAATGCGGGGATGGAATCCACTGGTGACATTGAGATGGCGTCCTCTGATGCAGAGATGGACGATCTGAAGCACGAGGTGAAGGATGACAAGGAGATGGATCTAACTCCCGACACCACCAGGGAGCCTGCCGTTACGTTCATGGACCTTCCCAAAAGTGTGCGGAAAAAGATCTACAAATATGCGCGTCTCCTAAGAAATTGTACGATCAGCATCACCAACGAGAGAAGTCGGACGAAGGGCGATGATGAAGACCACGCCTTGTGTCTTGGATACTACGACGAGCCGAGTACCAACATCGTTAATGGCTGGCAAAGTACCCACGGTGCGTCAGTCTGCGACCATCCTCGACTCCCGCTCAATCTCTTCCTGGTTTCGCGGGCTGTACAGGAGGATGCTGCAATTACCTTTTACAGCGAGCATCGGTTCAAAATCTCACTCAGAAACCAGATGGACCTGTTGACGTTCCTGTGCGCGACTGAGCGTTACCTGCAGTATATTCGGGTCCTCCACGTGGAGCTGCACCCCTACGACTACCGGAGTCTCAAGCTTGCCCCCGGTACCCACCGTTCCATCCTCAACCTGTGGGACAAGTTCTGCAGGATCGTCCCGAGGCGGATGACTCGACTCAGGGCTTTCAGCCTGAAAACCCGGGTCAAGGATGCTGATACTGCACAGAAGGTGGTCGACACGATGGAGGGCCACTTCCCTCTTTTGAATGAGTGTGCCATTTACTTCGATTATGCTCCCAACGACAACATCCGGGAGGTCGGGAGGCGTGCAGTCTGGGATCGAATGTCAACCATTGATCCCTTGGACCAGCCATTCAGGTTCCGGGATCTTCCTAAGGAGATACAGCTTATGATCCTGCGCTATGTTCTCACGGTGCACTGGGATCCTCATGTGGGAAACCGGAAGAGAGCTAGCGCCGGCTACGTGACGTTTCAGGACCGCAAACGGCAGCGAAGCCCAGACATCTTTCCCCTCATCTGCTGCGACGAATGCTCGGAAGCACGCATGTATTGCTTCTGTTATCCTCGGCAGTCAGCGGTCTCCTCGCACTGCGTGTGCTTCAGATCGCCTATATCGTATTTCCTTGTCGACCGCGAGATGTACGTTAACGCGCGGGACATCTTCTACTCCAAGAACCGTTTTGCATTTGTCGAAGAGGACCCCGAATTCATGATGCGGTTCTTTCACCATTTCCCCAATTCCACATTGCGGATGATACGCCATCTTACTTTCAAGTTCCCATCGATCTTTCGACTTCCCAATAAGCCAACGTCCAGGAGCGAACGTACCATGCAGATTAACTGGTCGATCCTGCTCCGTTTTATCAAGGAACACTTTGACCTGGCGAAGCTTACGGTCGTTGTCGCGGACCACGGCACGATGCAATCCCTGCCGACTGCCGTGGACGACCGGAACAGATATATGCGCCGGTTCCTCAAACTCTTCACTGAGCTGCGTGGCGTGCACTCGTTCCAGGTCTACTTGGTCGACGACCCTGCGTATGAAGAGATCGCGGAACGGGCGGTCATGGGCCCTAGATACGATCCGAGGAAGAAGGACGAGATCATCCCCTTTTACGGCCCAAGGCCGCCGCCGCGTCAGCAGACACAGTTCTGATACTCGACTCCTGGTCAGTGGTGTTTTGACCAGCGCACGACTTTTCGGTGACTTCTTCACTTTTGTTTTTTGTTACTTTCACTCGGTTTGAAAGTGTTATCTTTATTGGTAGCCAATGGCCCTTGTCCCCGGGATGTGGCGTTCAGGTTGAGATGTCATTGTCTCTCTTCTTTCAGGACATCTTCCCCTCTCGTTCCCCAGTTCTTCCTGGTCCCCCCTGTCATCTATTCCTGGTCCCTGTAATATCCTGGAAGATACTTTCCCCTGTTTTTGTCTCGAGCTACACACGTACTACTATCCACTCATATTGTGACCAGATGAAGCCACCTCAGACCTATCCACCACTCATGCCTCCTATTTACAATGATTTGTAGTGGTTCGCCCTTTTTCTTGTGTCGTTGTTGTCGCATGGTCTTTTTCGGCAAACTTACGCTGCGGAGGAAAATGTTCGCTCTGTCGAGTGTATTATTGTCTCTGACGCCTTGTGCGCGGATGTTGCGAACCACTGTCACGTTCGCTTTCTGCATGTGAGCATCATACCGCTCAGATAGCCTGAATGTGAATGAAATTGAAGTTGAATTATGAAATCTCCGTAAAGATCGGCGACTGAGGTCCTCCTGGCCCCGTGTTGATATGTGATAGTATCACCATCACATAAGCTAGAAAACTCCCAAGGAGGTTTTTGAGATCATAGAAGGCATCTTCTGCATGTTGTCTCCTTATGGAGGCTCATGATGATTCAAATAGCACAGAATAAGCAACCTATCTTTCCAACTGAGTCTAGTCTGTAGCTTCAGTGACATTCTGTAGGTTCTGCAGATCTGGAACCGTCATAAATCCATTCATTCTACTGAAAATACAGATATTGCACATTGTTCTATTGCATTGTCTGGATTCTTTTTCAGAGTCTGACAGCGTTTAACCTGCTCGGGCCGACCCCTGCTGCGGTCAACGGTGAGACGACGCTCCTCCCATGGGACACATACACACTCCAAACAGCCTCCAACATGAACCAAAGGACGGTCTGCAACCGAAACATCTCGTCCGTCTCGTTCTAGAAGCATTGGTGAGTAGCAAAAAGGCAATGGTTGGGCTCATGCTTCTGGTCGAAGAGATAATTACCCTCCACTACTGTCTCTTCAAGTTGGCTCCGCGCGCTCTACCTCCATGGCGGACGGACGTTTTCCTTTCTTTTCTTCGTGTCTAATTTTAGAACCAGATCGACTTTCTCCATCTGAGATTCTTCCTCCCAAGTGGACTGAGTTACTTCCTCCTCTATATCACCCTCATATGAGAGGCAAGTGAGTGTTGATCTTTTCAATTCTATGATTTCTCTTAGTGTGCTCTGTTGCATGTAAGATATTGAGATAGCCAGCTCTGTCTTTGCCTCAGTTTCTATGAATCATCTCCCTGCTCTTCTTGCCCAATTTGTTGTTGCATTTATCATGTACTGTGCTGTAATAAGCTGTCAACAGAATCAAGGGTGTATTATGCGGTTATTTATTTTGACCGTTTTCAAGGTATAAAAGAAATTGCGGATCCAGGAGATTCTGGGGCTGGAGCAAATAGTATCACTTCAATTTATCGCCTTATCTTCCGATATCTATCAACTGACTAAAGTTCCCCAGTGCACCCCGCCAGCGATATACACAGTTTCTACGAGGAGAACTATTTGAAAGCTTCAGCTGAAGATAAAAAAAAGCAGAGTCTACTTTATGATGCATTTTCGAGAACGCGAAGCCGAGTCTTGGAGAATAGCTATCAGCAGTGCTGCTTCGACAACATCTTTATCTGTCTCAGAACTTCAGATATCATACAGAACAATAGATTAAAAAAAGCAGACATTGTCTGTCACCAGAAACGACCAGATCAATCTTCGGCGATTAACGGCATTTAAAATTACGATTCTCTGACTCTCTAACGACGCCATGACTACCGTCCTAAAGACGCGCTTCGGCGACGTTCACGTCCACAAGGAGATCATCCAGGGAGATTTTGACAATATTCCCATCATTGACTTGGCGCCGATGGGCAGCCCTGATCTTGACGAACGGAAGGAGCTTGCTGCCCAGATCTACGATGCGTGTTCCCGAGTAGATTCTTCTATATCAAGGTGCCATTTTCTTACCTCCTTTCCACAAAAGAAGCCGACTGACTGCTAATCCAGAACCATGGAGTGCCAGAGGAGCTTATCAGCAAGCTTCACGACGCCGCTCACAAGTTCTTTGCTCTTCCAGAGGAGCAGAAGATGGATTGTTACATTGGTAACTCCCAGGTTAGGAATCCAATATACTGCCATCACCTTGTCTACGGATCCTAAACAACCCACAGAAATCCCGCGGCTTCAGCCCTCTCTATGGTGAGCACGGAGACAGGGAGATTTACGGCAAGCAGACCGGAAACCTGTCAGAGGCATTCGACATCGGATATGAAATCGCGGGTGATCGCCAGAAGGGTCCGAACGACATCCTACCTTCGGACAACTTCAATCTGTACGGAGGCAACCAGGAGAACTTGCCAGGCTTCAAAGAGACCTACCTTAGCTACTTTGGAGAGGTCCTGGAGCCCGGTCGGCGCCTGATAAAAATATTCGCCCTTGCGCTCGGCCTGTCCGAAGACTATTTTGATTCTACCGTTAGATACCCAGGATGCACCTCACGCTTGATGCATTATCCTCCGCAGCCAGTACCTGGTGAAGAGCAGGTCGGAATTGCCATCCACACGGTAAGTTATACTTTCACTGCAAACAACGTTGTCAGTCCCTGCTGACCGCTGAGAAGGACTATGAGTGCTTCACAATCTTCTCCCAGGACGCGGTTCCAGCCCTGCAAGTCCTTAACGCCAACGGACACTGGGTCGCTTGCCCACCGATCCCAGGCACCTTTGTCAATATCGGCGATTTCTTTGCTTTCTGGTAATTAATTCCTCGTTTTCATCTTTATAGAGACTTACGCGGTCACGGATCGAGTTAAGCGGCTCATAGGACGAACGGCATCTTCAAGTCGACTCTTCACCGTGCTATCAACCTGACCGGAAAAGAACGCTACTCCATTCCTTTTTTTCTTCGGCGTCGACTACGACGCGACTGTGAGCGTGCTCGACAGCTGTGTAACTCCCGACAACCCGGCCAAGTCCGGGCCTGTCAAGGTGGCGAGGTGAGCTTTGCTTATCTCTTTAATAACAAGGAAAAGGTCTAATGATTTCCATAGTATGTGCGCAAGCAGCTTGCCAACACCTACGTCAAGTATGGCGAGAAAGTTTCAGGTGGAAAGAAGGCTACTGTAAGTGCAGCTGTGTAGGTTAGCTGCCTATATGGGGAATATGGTCGAAATAATAAAATGAGAGTTTCAGTTGTCGAGTCCATCGTTTCTAGTATGTTTTTTTTCCTTTCAAAGATGAAGTCCCTATATACAAGAGGTACATACCACTATTAAAAGACCAACTGTATCAATTGATGGCGCAGGAATTGATTTCATAGGATTTCATAGTGCAGCCGGATGTCTCTCAGGCAGGTAGCCTGAATACGGTAATCGGGAAGAATCTGGCTTCTGATAAATAATATAAATTAGAATGACGTAATAGGTGTTACTGGCATGGGGTTGACCCTATGGATGGAAATCAATCCTGATAGACCAAAGCCAAGTGCTACAAAATGGTTATGCATCTAGGTATTTAGAGTTATATTGACAGAACGCAATTGTATCTATCACACGGTAGTGGACTACCGTCGAACCGTTGGACCCCGCGGTTGATGACTAAGCGAGAAAGCTCGCCGCGGCGGGGAACGTGCGTATCTGCGCTTCCCAGGTTCGAGCTGTCTGGAGCGCGTAGCTGTCGAGAGCAACCTTTCAGCTTCGACAGTCCATTGAACTATTACCGTTTGAAAGTTTCATGAACTCCTTTTAGATATTTATACACTCCTTTCATTCTTATGTCCTCCGCTGGGCTGCCCGCACTTCGACCTGTTCGCCATGGCCCCGCCGACACCTATCTCCATCCCGCTCTTCGCGAAAACACAGCAGGAGCTCCTCCTGAAAGAGCATGAAGTCGAAAAGGCATCTTCGGCTCTTGCCAGCATGGCTGCCTCTGTCTCCGCCTCTACGCGTCGAACATTGCAAGCAACAGGCTATGCTTTGACCGGCATCGTTCTCGCGAACTGCAGGACGGGTATGGGTGGACGGGTGGTCGGGGAGTTCACCGCCGATGCTGCGCTCTCCTCGTCGACTGCGAAATCGGATTCCGGAGAAGGAGACTCGGATGGGAGGCCTCGGTTAGGAGCGCATGGGATCCGAGTTGGTGACGTTGTCCGCGTTAGCGACATCGCCGCTGGAGCTTCTAAGAAGCTTGGCAAGGATAAGGATAAAGATAAAGATGGCGGAAAGACCGGTGCGGATAAAGGGGTTGAGGGCGTTGTTACTAGAGTCGGGGAGAGAAGCGTATGGGTGGCTTTCGGGCACGGTGGGAGTGCAGCTCGCCCGAAAGAGGACGAGGAAGCGGTGGAAGAGCTATGGGGAAAGAAGCTGTGGATGTGAGTTCAGCTTATCCGCTGCTGCGTATCCTTCTTCAGAGCTAATCCCGATGCAATCGTTAAATAAGGACCAGTACAACTAACAGCGGCTTGCAGGATCAAACTTGCCAACGACGTCACATACAGACGGTGAGTGCAGGCATTGAACACCAGTTTAAGAGTTCCTTTATTGATCCTCCTCGCAGAATGAGTCAGACGATGGAGAAGATGGAGAAGATGCCTGAATCAGAATACACCTCTTTCATGAAGGTCGCTTTCGGCCACACGTCGCCAACCCCTGTTGACCTTGATTCCGTCGGATCTATTGATTTTATCGATCCAACGCTGAATGACTCCCAGAAGGAGGCAATCCGGTTTGCGCTTGCGTCGAAGGAAATTGCCCTTATCCATGGCCCTCCCGGGACAGGCAAAACGCACACATTAATAGAGCTTATCCTTCAGATGCTTCGTCGGAATCTACGTGTGCTGGTTTGTGGGCCCTCAAACATCTCTGTGGACAATATCGTGGAACGTCTCGCCCCGCACAAAGTCCCAATCGTTAGGATTGGCCATCCAGCGCGTCTCCTACCCTCGGTCTTGGACCATTCCCTGGAGGTACTCACCCAGACATCGGAAGCCGCTGAGATCGTGAAGGATGTCCGAAAGGAGATTGAGGAGAAACAAGCAAGCATACGAAAGACAAGAAATGGCAGGGAACGACGGGCCATTTACGGGGATATTAAAGAATTGCGGAAGGAGTTCAGAGAACGGGAGTCCAAATGCGTTGACAATTTGATGAGAGAAAGCAAGGTGGTCCTTGCCACACTCCACGGTGCTGGAGGGCACCAGTTAAAGAATCAAAAGTTTGATGTCGTTATTATCGATGAAGCCAGTCAGGCTCTGGAAGCTCAGTGTTGGATTCCTCTTTTGTCAGCCTCCAAAGTGATTCTTGCCGGTGACCATTTGCAATTGCCCCCGACTGTCAAATCATTTATCCAGAAATCGGCTACTGCGAAAGCCAGTAAATCAAGCAAAACGGAAACAAAAGAGGATGCCACTGAAAATGAGGACGATAAGTCGAAAGGTCTGAAGGGCATTTCGCTAGAGACGACTTTGTTTGATCGATTGCTCGCCCTTCATGGTCCGGGTATCAAAAGGATGTTGACCACCCAATATCGAATGAATGAGAAGATCATGAAGTTCCCCTCGGACGAATTGTACGAATCCAAGCTCATCGCGGCAGAGTCTGTGCGAGCTCATCTGCTGAAGGATCTACCCGACGTCGAGGATACCGATGATACGAGAGAACCTCTTGTCTTTTGGGATACCCAGGGAGGCAACTTTCCGGAGAGGACCGAAGACGACGACATAGGCAAAAAGGAGGCATTGCTCGGCGAGAGCAAGAGTAATGAAATGGAGGCTCTTGTGGTTGCCAAGCATGTTGGGAACCTTGTTCAAGCGGGAGTGAAACCCGAGGACATTGCGGTTGTGACGCCGTACAACGGGCAGTTAGCTGTCCTGTCTAATGCACTGAGAGAAAAGTTCCCTGGAATTGAACTTGGGACCGTAGACGGCTTCCAGGGCCGCGAGAAGGAAGCGGTGGTCGTTAGCCTGGTACGAAGCAATGAGGAGCACGAAGTTGGGTTCTTGGGAGAGAAGCGGAGATTAAACGGTATGCTTCTGTCCCTTCCTTTTCCCTTTTTGAGAAATGCTTCTTCAGATCGACACTGGCTTTTTGCATTTGGGGCTGCTTCCGGCGGCATCTACCCGGGGATGGTGCATCGGAAGCAGACAAAGAAAGAGTACCTGCATAATCACATGCACGGTGTTGCTAATAATAATCGTGTATAGTTGCGATGACCCGTCCCAAACGGCATCTGTGCATATGTGGCGATTCAGAAACCATAAGCCAGTAAGTTTACACTGCTGAACCCTCGAAAGGAAAGGAGTGAATGTGCCGCTCCAAAGGAAAAATCACGGACAAGTGTGTCTTGGTTCTGACCGCTGGAATTTTTCTCTACAGAGGCAGCCGCTTCCTGAAGCATTGGATGGATTTCCTCGAGGAGAACGCGGATCTCCGGTACCCGGACGCCGGCGACCTGATGTGAGTCATGTGACGGACCTTTTTAGGCGCCGACCCCCGACAATTGGCCATCCTTGAGCGCGGCTGTACTCCGTAGAATTATTGCCATCTGCGGCATCTTGCGTCAGCCGGAGTGTGAAATAGGGGTATCCTGAGGGCTGCGAGCACATTAAAACGGTAAGCGCTTCTGAAGACCGTGACACGCGGCCCGCCTAGAGCCGCGGTTCCTGATAGTTCGTCCGCAAATGAGCACGTGTTTCTCTCTTATAAACCAACGTTGAATAGCGATTCTGCACCGCATCCTGCTGCAGGGCTCTGCGCAAATTGCCGGCAATGCATGGCGGCATTCTAACTACGCCTCGACACTCCAAAGAAGAGCTCGGTTCCGCATTCAGCACCCTGTGCGGAGTTTTCCGTGGTGGATGCTTAATCTCGAAGCCGTCCAAGTGGATATAAGCGACAAGACTACGGAGAATTATTGATGGAGCCGCGCGCCTGAAGTCCCTGCCTGGTCGATCACAAAGCGAGTTTCAAGCATCTTGCCAAGTTAAGCTTGTCGAAGAATCCGACCAAACGAATATGCTATTATTATACGGAAGACACAACGCGAGCTCTGTCTGGTACACAAAGTCCGCAGCTAATGAAAACTAGAGGGTTTGGGTGTAACTAGCCCTGGCGTCACAAAAGCAACGGCCATGCGAAATAAACGATCATACCTGGATCCGGAGAAGTGCGTCGAGATGAGGTGCGTTTGTTCGTGCAAAGGTACGGACAAGGGTCAACTCGATTTAGGTCTTTCAGGCGGTTGAGAAGCACGTTGAACTTGTCGTCTGACAGCCCGTCGAAGGGGCAGGGTTCGTGGCTGCATCTCTACGCACCAACACTCTGCTCGTGATGGCTCGGCCTGCAGAGGACGTAGAGGTCAGCGAAAAGGCGGAGTCTATGCGTCTTCCCTGCAGGGTTCTGTATCTTGCTTCTGATGATGGTCAGAGTAACAGACGTCTTTGCTTCCCTGCGCCTCGGGGCCATGGCTTGTTTGGATCCAACGCCATCTCTCAGCGGGCCGTTGGAACACGGGAAGCAGCTTGTCTACACGGCAGCTTCTGTCGCTCAGTGGAGTGGACAAGATGCACTAATCCAACGTGGTCCCCGCAGTGCTTGTCAGGGCTCAGCCGAAAAGGACCGGGCTGTGGCCCAGTCTGCCAGCCAGATGCCCCATGCTCGTGGGGAAGAACGGGCCTGGACGCGCTGTGGAAGCCCCGTAGACGGATCTTTTTGTCTCTTAGGAGTCGCACTCCGTGCCGTAGTAAATGTTTTCGAATTTGAAGTTGTCTGTCACCCTGCTTGGGACCGCTGGTAGGGAGTTCCCTGTTGTAGATCTGCGGGTAAGATCGCGGAGCAGCAGAGATTCTAGGCTCATCGTTACCTACGTCGGTAATCATACATGGCTGCTATATATACGTAGAATTATCGAAGATCGGCATTACGAGAAGCCTTCGAGAAGCCCGTCGGTGCTCGTGCTGTACGGGTCGAAGAGCCATGGCCATCACGGTCACGGGGCTAACCGGATTCCAGAACAGCACAAACAGAACAGAAGCTTGCCATCGACAAACATCCGTCCAGGCCACATAACGCCCCCTTTCGGGGCGTTGTTGTTTACACGCCTCCCCAGGAGGGTGAACCTTGCACCACATCCCGCGTTGCCTCCTATCTCTCGTTTCAGAACCCTTGTCCTGCTCACATTCTCTCCTCCTCACATCCCGGCAGCTTATCGCAGCTGAAAGGGCCGCCAAGCGTTCCACACCATCCTAAATGCAGTGCCCGGCCTCTTCGGATACGGTATGTGGTCTCTTCTTCGCAGGCTCATGCAGCTTCTGACGCGTGCAGGTTTCCTGGATTGGATTGTCGATCTCCCTTCCAGGGAGGTCCTGGCACCGTTGCCATGTGGCCGCACGGTAGCCGGCGCCCTCAGGCGCGTTTCAGCCCCTCGCCAAGTCGATCTGGGGGCCTGTCATCTCCCGGATGGAGCATGGAGCACGTTTGTCGTCCCTGGTCTCCGAGCCCCGTCGACGGTTGAGATTTTGGCGGCCGGTCGGGGGTTCGCTTGCCGGGCCTGGCTGGACGTGGGCTCTAGGAGTCGTCCTCCTCCCCGTCAGGTGCAACTTGCTAATTTCTGCTCTGTTACGACTCTGAATACGACTGTGATAAAAATACCGATTACGATGACGGACTTGCTCCGGAATGTGGCCGTGATCTCGAAACTCCACCTGGTGATTCACAGGGGCAAGGCCAAAACAGCCATCCGTTGGGCGGCCCACTTGGTCGCGATTCTGACCACAGGCACGACAGCGTCTGCCAACAGCTCTCAAGCCGGATGCCGGCCTGTTGCTCTCGGCGCTGGAGCCCGGAAAAAAGCACCACTGTTGCTAAGTTCGTGCCGCGCGCGATACGGAGCAGTAATTACCGTTTCCCCTTGCTAAGGCCTTAGGCACAGGGACGATCGTCTGCACTGATAGAACTGTTCGTACTTAGTGTCCAAGCCTCCCCTCTGCTCTCCACGTTTCCCAATTGGCACAGGGGACTTGGGCCGTGGCTTATCCGCCTGAAGGAGCGGATGAGGGACCCCCGGCACGGGCATCTGACCCTCCACGCCGGAGCTTCCTACATCTACTGGTCGCGCGCCTTCGCCGCTCCTGAATGCATCTTTGGTTCAGAGATTATTCAAACTTGAGGCTACTTACTTCTTTCGCTTTTCTTTTCCCTTCAGACCTATCCTCCGCCGTCTGCTGCCGCAGACATGGCTGGCTAATCGCATCCGCATGAGACGCCTGCCTGTTTGCCTCAGCCGTGCCTGCGCAAATCGTGGACATGGGCCCCTTAAGCGTCCATCGTGGTATGTGTGTTGCCCCCTCAGTCGGGCCGGTACATGGCAGGTATTAACATAACAATGCGCATTCCGGCGAGCAGCAGCTGAGACGCAACTGAACCACCAATAGCCTCCGCGCATCCCGAACCTCAACGGAGGAAGGCAGCTAGAAGGCTGGGAGAGGTTCCTGGTTCTTCATTGAGCTTCTGTCACTCGTTTTTTTCATGTTTTTTACTTTTCCTAAGGCTATCTGTCTTCTTGCTGGGCCGTTGATTCCTTCCTGGCCCTTCCTGTCGCGGCGTTGTACTGCACAACATATGGTATGGTACCGCCGTATTCACTGTAGCCCTGATTTTTCGACCTTTAGTACGCGCCCCCACCCTGACGCGCAACAAACCCTCCTGTCCCCGACATGTCGCAAACGACACACTATGGCCCCATTCGAAGCCACCAGCACGGCTCCCTGCGTCGTGGGGACATCAAGATATCCGACCCTATCCCTATACCGCGGGAGGGCAGCGATGGGCTTGGTCCGCAAGTGCTTCGTGCTTCTGAGCATCCTTCGATCTCCTCCCTCCGCCAGGCACGTTATTCTCAGTCTTCCGCATTGTCTGGCTACCGCCGGCAGACCTACGGCACAACGAGATCCCACCATCCGCAAGATTCGATATCGACCTCCGCCTCGAGAAGCTCGACCATGCACCGACGGAGAGGGAGCACCCTGAAGACCGTCATGCGCAGAATATTTGGCAGGACCCGACGGCGAAGTCTAGCAGAGGATGATGAGGAGCATGCGGTGGACGAGTCGCAGATCACTGTTGAGAGCGGGAAACCCATGTCGGACTTGGGGCCAGAAGGCGGCACCTTCGTCACTATGCCGGATTCATTAAGGTCTAACCGGAGTCCGTCGTTGACATACAAGGAAGCTTCGCAGGCCAATGGCTTGCACGCATTAGGTGACCAAGATATAGAGTCGGCTCGAAGACAGCCTCGCCGCAGAGCAACGCTTCCCAGTCTCGTACTTTCGGACGAGGAGGGTCGAAACATCGTCACGACGATGATACACAATGGTACCGCAGTTGTGGGCAGAGGGATGAGTTCCGAGACAAGACGAAGTGTCGAGGACCTGCGGCAAAAGAGCATCATACAAGCCAAGAGACGTTCACGGAGCGCAAGTGCTCTCCGGGAAGCAGCGAGAGGGCATCGGATGTCGCCCATTCAATGGCGGCGGCGAAGCGACGAAATCAGGTTCTGGAGAACCAGCGTCCTGGAGGAACCGTCTACGAGACCTCAAACGAGTACCACCGTGGCCAGTGAAAAAGAAGTGGGCCCTACTGACGTCCCCGAGAGTATAGCGGAAACCGAAGCGGAGAGCGCTGCCTTCAACTTTGCGAATGTGCTGGAGATGCAGAAAGATGAAAGCGTCACTCTGGAGCAGCGAGTGACCACGCTCGAGGTGAAGCTCATGGATCTTGAACTCGCCATCGCGAAGCTGCAAGACTCGAAAGCTTTCCAGACGGACAAGTCGCGGCGGAAACGCTCACCATCGCGAGAACGCCTTGCTCCGCATGAGCGCGGTCTGCCTTCTGGCTCGTTCCCCTCGGGTGACAGCGAACATTCGCCGCGCAGCTCGCCGTCTGTCGTTGACGGACCTCGACCGCACAGCACCAGCACACTCCGTCCGAACACCCTCCAGCACATGCCTACGTGGCGAACACCATCGTCGACTTCTCTTCCCGATATCAATGGCATCTCCATTGAACAATACAGCGCGCTTGTTACGCTTGTGCGCAGGGAGCAGTCGGCCCGGAAAATGCTGGAGAACCAGGTGTCCCAGCTCCAAGAGGACATCCGCCAGCTCCAGCGGGTGATTCTGGGGTCAATGGCTTCGGGCAATCCATATTCGCTTCCCAGCCCAGACTCCCACGAAGTTATGCGCTTCCGCCGCGCAGTGGGCTCTCTTTTGATGCCACGGGCGTCGAGGACTGAAGAGACGCATGCGGACTACCTGGATACCGACACGGACAGTGTCCGTTCGGATATCTACGTCGGGGAAGATACAGAACACCGGTCCCACATGGACCTCGTCCAGCGGAACCACATTCCTGGGATGATATAGTGGAATACGCGGGGCGCGGGACCGCTCTGGATGTCCGCGCTGGTGCTCTCGCTGGATGTTCCTCCTTCCGTGCACCACCTCATACACCCTATGCTCTACAGATCTCCGGCACCCGAGTCGGTCCCCGTCTTGGTCGACCGATCTGGCACGGCGATACGTTGCGTCGTTGCACTTGGGCAAGCGGGTCTGTTCTTCCCATTGTGTTTACGAGGGCGCACACGGGGCATTGCCCGATCACGACTTTCCTATCCATCTTCTCTACGATCCTTCATGTCGCTTGTTTTATCATCGTGCTCGTTGCCAAGAGCCCTGATTTGGCGACGTAGATTCGTGTTCTTTTTCTTATTTTCACTTTTTTTCCTTTCCCATGTTTTTGTATTTTCTTTTCCTTTGCGGCAGGTGATCGTGTCTGCCTGGATTAAGTATTTATTGGCCACTGGGAGGCTCCATTGCATGTTCCGAGGATCCTGGCTCGCGATGTGTCGTTCCGGGCTGATTCCGTGATGTCCGTTTGCGCTGTCGATACCCGTCCCTTGTTTCCATCGACAATCTGTCAATTTGTTTTGCTATATCGTCCGAGGCGGCTCGCGCAGACGCAGAGTCGTGTCATGATGTACCTAGCGAATGATATAGGTGTCGGAAACGACGCGAGATCCCAGCTTTGTGAATTTCGTATCATTGCTCCGGTGCTCCGTAGTTGTCTCTGTCCTCTGCTTGTATCTCGACGTTGATATACCTCCCTGGAACCCGAGTCGCTTCCACGGGAGCCGCTGTCCGGCTCGTCCCGAGCGATCCGACGAGCCTCGCGGGCCGGCAGCAAACCAGGCAAACATCCCGGCCAGGAACGCCGTCCAGATCCTCATCTCTATCCATCCCGTTCAGTAATACATCCCATTCTACAGGATAGCAACACAGCACAGGAGGCCAGGGCACCGTCCAATGCCTCCCGGACCCCGCGCGCAGCCGCAATGACCACGTCGACATCGCCCTCGCCCTCCCCTCCGCGGCCGGGGAGCTCCGCCTCCTCTCAGACCTTCCCAGCTTCTTCGAAGCCCTCTTCCTCGACAACCACCTCTTCCTCTGTCTCTCCCTCCTCCAGCGGGCCCCCCGTCATCGTGACCCCCGGACCGACAGACATCCTCCCCTCCCGCCGCGCGCAGACCTATGCGAACATCCACCCGGCGCTGCTCCTGTCGCTCTACGCGGCCCGGTTCCCGTCGCTTGTCGCAGACCCCGTGAACGCGCTGCTCAGCCAGCTCCCGCTGCTCGCGGTCCTGCAGGTCGCGTATGTCGTGACGTGTTTGCCGCCGGTGGGGTCGGCCCCGTCGAGCGGAGAGAGCAGTGCAGGTGGTGCTGAGGGTGGAGAAAAGAGGACGGTTTCCAGCTCGTCTTCCGGGTCGGGAACATCTTCTACGACGTCTTCGACGACGGCGCCGGCGCCCAGTAGTGTGATCAAGGCTGGGAAAGTGGGATATCGACGGAGACACCATCACCACCACCATCACCATGCTTCTTCTAGGCTGTGGGGGAAGTTGACCGTACGTTTATTTCCCTCCCTCTTTTGACCATATTTCCATATATCCATATCGACTGATGCCGATGCTGACTGATATGATAACTAGCCCGCTCTCCTCTCCCTAACCCTCACGTTCCTCCTCGGCACCCCCGTCTTCGCCATCCTGCTCGTCCTCTTCGGCGCGCCCTTCACCACGCACCACCCGCACACCCTCCTCTGCGCGGCCCACATGGCTCTCCTGTCCGCCGCGCCACTCATCTACGTCCACGGCGTCGACGGTCACGTCTGGCGCGAGATCTGGGCCGTCAACCGCCCCGCGGACCCCGTGTGGGGAGGGGCGCTGGGGTGCGGCGTCGGCGCGTGGTTCGGCGCGATCCCGATACCGTTGGATTGGTATGTCGTTTCTCCCTCTCTCGTCTTATCTCTCCCTGATGATTATTGGTTTATGAATTTGGATGCTAACTGGGTTGTAGGGACCGCCCCTGGCAGGCCTTCCCCATCACCATCATCACCGGCGCGTACATCGGCTACGCCGTCGGGTCGCTGATCTGCCGCACGCCGCTGCTCTACGGGAAGAGGATCCAGTTTGAGCCTCCGGAGGAGCAGGATGGAGAGGCGGAACAGCGTGAGAAGTCGAGCTAGATTAGGTAGATAGATGGGATACCTTGGGAAGATAACTTTGGTAGAAGATACCTCGTGAAAGAGAGCGAAAAGGGTGGATGGGAGGGAGAAACGAGAAAGATGAATTATACCGTATTCTAACTCTTTATTATTCTTGTCGTCTGGTCTGTGGTGTCATCAGACCTTTGTATTTTATACTTCACGTTAGTGTTACTGTGATGTTGGTATGTCTATCAATGAAAGCATGATATATATATACCTGTATACACTAGATATATCTTATGTCTTTATGTCTCATATACGATAATGATAGGATCATCGTGCATCTTTCCTCAAAAGTTCACTACAAAGGGGTATACCGTACTCTGTATAATCAATCCATGGATAGATAATGGGCGTCTTACTTTATTCAAATAATTAATCACTTATGTTAATTCAGTCAAATTGATCATTACCGTGCAATGGAAGGAAGATGCCTAAGATACCTAGCCAACGACTGGATCGGAAAGACAACAACAACAAGCATCATTGGTCTAGTGGTAGAATTCATCGTTGCCATCGATGAGGCCCGCGTTCGATTCGCGGATGATGCATTGTGTGGATCGATACAAAGCCGCCATTCCGGAAAGGGAAGTGGTGGGGCGTTCTTTTTGCTCTACATTTATTTCCCTTTTTTCTACTTGGCCTTTTTCTTAGGCTTTGTTTTTCTCTGTTGAAAACTGCAGCATCAATCAATGCGCACCAGATCAGGTCAGATCAGGTCAGATCATGCTTGAAATATGATGAGATTCCGGTGGCTGGCTGGATGGATGCGGATGCAGATCTATGGTCAGGGTCGCAGCTGGCTGGCTGTTCGAAATCCGAGCAGATAGACATTATTATTTGCTATCGACTGACTAGTAGTAGCACATGTGACGGTGACATGCACGGACGGCGAAACCTCTGACCCCAAATCTCATGCCGCTTCTCTCAGGAAGTGGAGTTAAAAAAGGTTGAGGATGGGCTGCTGTTGTTGGAGGTCCAGAGGAGTATGCAAACTGATATTAAATAAATCTGAAAAAGGCTCCGATAAACATGTTAACATCGCTGTCATAGTGGAACCAGTGCGCGGATAGCGATTATGGGTATATATATAAGAAATGAAAAATCGGCCATCATGAAAGACACACATATATATACATCACGCAGCCACGTACAGTACAACGCAGATCCAGCAGGCTAGTTAGTCATCATGGAATCCTGCAGTGACCGAGAACCGGTATTTGCAGTCTGGATTCGCACGCTCGGCAGAACTTTGTCCCCAGTCACTCGGGGCAGTAGTCACCGAAGAAGAAGAAAAAGGACCGGGTTGTTTCGTGGGCCATGCTTCGCTCTTGACGACGGTTTCCTGGACCACGGTGATTTCCTTGGCGGATGGGGTTGGCGTTGGCCCCGGTTGGCCATCATTATTAATATTATTATTCTCCCCTTCGGCCAGGATGTGCTCGTCGCTGCCCCAGGCGGTGCCCTTGGGGATGGAGAGTGGGTGTGAAGGTCTATTTCGGTGTTCGCGACCGGCGGCAGCCTGGGGTTCTTTGCTCGCGAGGGGATAGTTCCGTGAGGGCCGGGCGTACGTGCTGAACAGGGCGCTGAGCCCGATTTTGTCGGCGCACTTTCGAATCAGAGGCTGGATGACGGGCAGGTTGGACACGACGATCGAGACGAATGTTTCGCGGCACGCCCATTTGCTTCCGGTGACTGCGCCGTCTGGGCCGGACTAAAGAGGAAATGTTAAATCAAGAATATTACACCGATGGTCACTGAATCCCTGGTGAACTGGCGGACTTACTTTGAGGATGGTCACGGCGCGGATAATGCCGGCCATGATCACGAAACCAGCCCCGCTGAAGAGGGCCATCAAAGTGATCCGTTTCCGCATGCTGATATTTGCCTTCCACAGTAGCTATTGTCCGGAAACAGGTTAGAGGAGTTGGGTTTATCCAGTCCAAAGACGAGAAAGATAGTTACATGAGCATGCATACCGGCAAGGGAATGGAAAGTAGATAGATATCAGTGAGGACATTCGGTATCACTACAACCAGGACATACAGTTTCGAAATCGTTGGCTGACAGAGATCTGCATATCCCAGTCAGAATACGTCTGTCTCCGTCTGCAATGTGGAACTCCAGGGGAACTCACTTCCAGGATCTGGATTGATCTGCCAGTATTTCTTCATCGGCTGGCATCCGAGTAAGATGGAGAGAGCGGTTGCAATATAGGTCACCCCCAGTAATACATAAGCGATGCGAACGCGTAACGTCAAATGCGCCAATCCGGTCCTAAGTATGTTATCGTTCGATGAGTACCACCGTCCAATCCACGGTCAGCTGGAGAAGCAGAGCACCACGTACGTCAACCGAGAATAGAAGATGGCGACACAGAATTTCAGCAGCCACAGAATTGCTGCGTACAAGGACCAGCCTATGACCTGGATCTTGGAGCCCATTACACGATCATACCATTCCTGCGAGTCGGGCCTCAGCGCCGCTCGCTGTTCCGGGGTCATGTAGCTGTTCGTCAGGCCGTGGAACTTGGCGCCGACGAGATATGCGGCCACCGTCTCTAGTGTGAACACCACCTAAGTAAGACCAAGACAAGAACAAACACTTAGTCTCTCTTTTGTGCTGAACAGGAGAACCGACCGACTCACCCCCGTCAGAGGCATCAAGTAATCATCGAGCTGGAAGTTCGCAGGGCCGACCCATGACCAGCGTGCGTAGACCCGTATGCCGATGATGATTAGGCCCAACGAGAGAAGGGTAAACGCTTCGGGGTCAGCACCCATTTTTGAAGAGGACGTTTCTCACAGAATAGAATAATTCCCAAGGAATTGGAAGATGGAAATGGGAGTTGAAGGGGCACGTCCTGCACTGATGGCCGGAAAATGGGAACATCTGGATATCTTGCAACCGACAACAACGTCGGAGCATAAGCCCTGGGCCTCCCGCGCGATATACTTTTGCCATATTGATAGCACCAGGTTGGGTATCAATATCGGAAGGTCCGTATCGGTAAGAATAATTCCCTGCGGTTAGATCTCCAGGAGGTTGCCAAAACCTTCGGTACCCCTGTGCAAGCCGCCTAACTGGTTGCTGTTGCTTCACTGACGAACTTTGCTTAGGGTTTATGACCTATCCCTATCATAGTATTTCGGTGTCCTCCAATGAAAGCTTCAGAATCACTAAAATAGCAATCTGCCAAAGCTGCTAGCCAGGGGTTCCTCGGCAAACGACGGTTTTGGCAACCTACTCCGTGCTACTCGGTACAAGATAATGTATCGGAAAATAAGGAACCGGGTCCTTTCAACGTCGCTTTCTGATTTTTGGGAACATCTCGCAAGTCGGGGGGGAGGGAGGGGGGAGCTTAACCTCCTTCAGCCCTGGCAACTCATGCGGATCCGGTTCGAGACGGTCTCCAATACACGTGGGGAAGCGACAAGGGTTGGTGATGATGATAGCCACTTCCGTCGGCGCAGAGAATTAAGGGTCACCATCGGGCTGAAGTGTCTAAATCCAGCCCCAAGTGACTCTGACGACGCGCAATTGAGGCTGGTCTCAAAGAAAGGGGCTTCTATCGGAGAATGTGAATGTTTCAACCCCGTGTCATTCGGGATGCGGAATTCCGTGTGGAGGGAACAAAAAAATTGTTATCTGTTATTCTTTTTGTGTCAGTAATAATCAAACCAGTTTGGAGACTACATAGGAACCAATATGCTGGACTGTATCAGAGCATTCTGCACAGTATAGTCTCCGGGATTCGATAGCTGCTAGCCCTGGGATCCCACTGCAGAAAGGAGACATCTAACAGAGTAGAAACTCATCATCTTCCGTCCGAGGACAGCGAACCTGGTGTCAGGCTAGTAATGAGAGGTGAGGCTGATTTTCGAACTATCCAACGGTACGGGTCACTTGTACACATGCTCGGGATTGTGCGATATGACCAATTACACAAAGAATAGGTGAAAATAAGCGAATATAAGCGAGCATAGGACACGTATATACACATCATCATTCGAAGTGAACAATATCCCCATTGAGCGCTACACACTCCTAATGTGGTTATGATCTTCAGGCATATAATGATGGAATATGGTTGGTCTGTTCCAGGAGGAATCGACGGTCCGAACGCCGTCTCAGGCGGCGGTCCTATAGCTGACATCTTTATCGGCACCTTCAACATTCTCAACCACGGATTCCTCCATGTGAGTTTGCTGTCTGGGGTTCTCTATGTTCGAGATTCCGTGTTTCTTGTGATCTTTTTGTGTGTGTATACGTCGGATCGGATCATATGCTTTGTTGTTTGCATTCCCTCGTAGTCGCTGACATCCCACTCTTTTCCTTCGACTAGCTTCCACCAAGCAAACCGCCATAGAAAGAAAAATGTCCAAAAAATCGTCAGCCGCACCGGTGCGTCTCCATCCTCGCACGCTACATCGATTAGTCAGTCCGGGTTTTCGGTGAGGGCTTTCGTAATTGTCATGGCTCCCGATGGCGATCGAGATAGGGTGCTGTCAGGCATACACGCTTACCGCCGCCGCATACCGGGGTCAGACCGCTGAACGCTATTCGAACCGACCAATCGTGTCGCCGTTCATTATGCCTAAAGAGCATAACTGTGTTAGAAAGATTGCAGCACTCGACAAGGATACTCGCTCCAGAGGATGATATATGTCCGTAGGTATACCACTTGGCCCGCAGAACGTATACATAATGGACCTATGAGCTAGATGGATGGAGAATTAGACTCTGTATGGGTGGATACGGGGTTCGCAGCCATTCAACAGCTGCGCACGTACGAGTGTTATCCACCGTCTTCAATGTTATGAAACAGCGCACATCGTATTATCGCAGCCTTAGCTCAGCGCGGCTCGCGGAACCGGCTGAGCGTGGACCCGGGCGCGCGGTCCGCGCGGGCGCCCCCCATGGGGCGGGGGGCCAGGGCCAGTGCTTCTACATTTGACATCTTAACGGATTATCTCGGCTCACGCTCAGCATGATGGGGCCAAACACTAGCAGTTCTAACATCGGAAGAACCACAGATGCGAATCATCTGGACCTCTCTCGTCTCTCTAGATGCCCCTGATGGTCTAACACCTCTACTCGCCTCAGCCTCTCATCCCTGACATCCCGTACACCATCTCCAAATGTGACGATGCGGAGCTTGGAAGGGGCAGTGAAACTATGAGCCCCGAAGGACCATCAGGCTGACTACCATCATGCAGCTAACTCACTAGTCTGCAGAGGACACCGGCAGGTGGATGGTGTTCCCGCTTGCGAACAGTCCTTGATGAGAATGCCGCGAGGAGATCAACCCTCTGGATATAAACCCAGCTGCTTGGCCTTGCTGCAGCCTTGTTCCGTTGTGTGCCCATCCCCTATCTACATATTTGTCTCTTCCCGTCAATCGTCCTGCAGCATCGAACGGACCAGAAGTATCTGACACCATGGCATCGACTTTTGATTTCATCGTCGTGGGAAGTTAGTCTACAAATCAATGTCCCTGTGGATTGACCGATGCTGAATTCCATGTAGGCGGACCGGCCGGTAGTGCTGTTGCCGCCGGGCTTGCGCGCACTCCAAAGAGCCCCAAGGTGCTCCTTCTCGAGGCCGGAGGCAACCATGACGACCGAAACCTCCGCGTCGACGGGCAGCGGTGGTTGACCTTCCAGAACAAACATATGAATTGGGGCTACACGACGACTGCCCAGGAGCATTGCAACAACCGCCAGATCGACTACTCGCGCGGACGAGGCCTGGGCGGTTCCAGCACCATCAACTTCGGCGTCTACACCGTTGGCGCCCGAGACGACTTTGAGGAGTGGGCGCGGGTCGTGCGTGACGATGACTTTCGGTGGGAGCACATCCGGGCCCGGTATAAAAGCCTCGAGACCTTCCACGGTGAAATCCCTCCCGGCGTCGATAAGAAATACGCTTCCCCCAAGGCCTCCGACCATGGCACCTCCGGCCCCCTTCATGTCGGGTACGCCGCGGAGTGGGAAAGAGACCTCCCGCCGCTGCTTGATGTCTTCGAGCAGGCTGGGTTTCCCTTGAATCCAGACCACAACTCCGGCAATCCGATCGGGATGTCCGTGTTGATCAACTCATCTCACAAGGGCCTACGCTCCACGGCAGGAGACTTGTTGGCACCTCGGCCGGAAAATCTGACGATCATCACCGACGCACCCGTGCAGCGCGTGATCTTGGAAGGCAAGAGGGCTGTAGGCGTGGAATCGAACGGCAAGAAATGTCAGTCGAGCAGTTCCGTCCAGTCATTCATTCATCCATTCTCCTTTTTTTTTAACCCTGAATTAGCAAGATAATTGACGACTAACTGCTCTCCTTTAGATGTCGCTTCCAAAGAGGTCATCTTGTGCGCAGGGTCTCTCGACGCGCCGAGAATCCTCATGCATTCCGGCATCGGGCCTGCAAAGCAGCTGGAACAATACAACATCCCCGTGGTGCAGAACGTTCCCGCCATCGGGCAGGGTCTTCGCGATCACTGTTTCGTCCCGCTTGTCTACACCCGGACCGACGGCAGCACCGATCGTCGCGCCTTCTTCGGCGACCAGAAGGCGATGGACAAGGCTCTGGAGCAATGGAAGAAGGACGGCACCGGACCCTGGGCCAAGTTCGCCTGCGAGCTGGGTGTCGGCTGGTTCAAGCTGGACCGGCTCACGGCGTCCAAGGAGTTCCAGGAGCTCCCGGCCGACGAGCAGAGGTATCTGCTGCAGGAAACAGTGCCCCATTACGAGATTCTGACCCACTTCCCCGTTCACTGGTTCATCCCGAACTTCCCCCAGGACGCTCTCAGCTATTCGTGTCTGCTCGTCTTCCTGTACAACGCCCAGGCCCGGGGCGAAGTCACGCTGCAGTCGTCCGACCCGAACGTGCCGCTCCGGTTCGACCCCAAGTTCCTGTCGCACCCGTTCGACCGCCGCGCGGCCATCGAGTCTCTCCGCGACGCGTTCCGCATCGCCAAACACGGCGCCTACACCAAGGACAACGTGGGCGAGCTTGCCGCCCCCAAGTCCGACTCCGACGAGGACCTCCTGGAGTACTGGCGGCAGAACCTCTCCTCCAGCTGGCACATGACAGGCACGGTGAAGATGGGCAAGCCCGGGGACCCGGACGCCGCCGTCGACAGCAACTTCCGGGTGATGGGCATCGACGGCCTCCGCGTGGCCGACATGAGTGTCGTCCCGGTCCTGCCGAGCTGCCACACCCAGGCCGTGGCGTACGTGACCGGCGCCACGTGTGCGGAGAAGCTGATCAAGGAGTACAATCTCGCGGGCACAGGCGGGCGGAGACTGTCGAGCCTGTGAGCTCGTCTTACACATATGACCATCTGAACATGACTGTGCTATACCTGAAATCCCTATTAATATATGGTCTACCTTATGTCATTCTGTCTCGTATTTTAAACAATTAATCAGTGTTTCCCCCCCCCCCCCCCCTCCTCTTTTGATCTCTGTGAGCATCTCATCTCCTTATTGTTTCTGACAGGACCAGAGCAACGATTGGTTGTCATTGTGCTGTACATAAACTTCCTATAAAATGCTTGTATCATAATCACAGTCCTGTAGACAGATAATTAGTTAAATGGATAAACAGTGAAAAGAAGATAAAAAAGCTCCCACTTCTCCACCAGACACACGCGTGATGAGTGAATCAAGGCTTTTTTTTGATTTTTCTTTCTATTTGTCCCCCCTTCCCATTTTGTGCTGATTCGCATGGAATATTATATATATATATATATATATATATGTATGTATGTATATGTATATTAAACTGCTGAAATTCGTGAAGCCTTGTTGCAGGAGGCGAGCCGAGAGGCAGAGGCAGGAAGGTAACAGGACTGGAAGATTGACTGTAGATAGACTGGCTCCCAAGAGAAGGAATAAATGAACTTGATTCGAAGAGCTTTCTCTCTCTCTCTAGCATACAAGATATATATCTTAGAAGGTGTCCCGACGAAGTTACATACAATCAAACCCAATCCAATCCAATCCAGTGGTGCAGGAGTGATTGATAGCAAGAGCAAGAGCAAGAAGCAAGAAGCAGGCTACACACACTCTGGGCTGAGATGAGATAAGACAAGGTCACCATCATTTCATATCATATCATCCTGCCCGCTATTTATTACTAAACTGGTCCGGTCCTGCCTTTCTTTTTGGATTATATTTTTTTTTTCTCTTAAAATATTCCAAGCCAGTTATTTCCAGTTCTACTGATCCACCAATCCAGTGAGGTTTACCGTTTTGTTACTTGACCGGGGGAGGAGACAGCTCAAGTGTATGAAATAGAATAGACAAGTTTTAACCTCTCGAGTTGTGATACATTCATCCATCGCGAGAGCTGACAGCCCGACTCTGGTCACTTACAATGCCCGGAATGGGCACAAGGAAAAAAAATATAAAAATTCGACCATGGATTCAATGTCGTTGCAGACGCACCTCTATTCCCTACGACAGGAACGAAAATCAAGTGAATGACAAGCGTTTATTATTTCATCAGGACTCGACTCGAAAATCCTCGAGACTACCAGCAAACCATATCGAAGACCGTTAAAGACCAAAACCAACCGCATGCCCAGATTCCAATGAGCACCCGCGAGCCCTTTTTTTTTTCCCTGATTTTTTTGTGGGCCTTTCCTTTTCCTCCCGGTTTCTTTTCAACATGGAAGCCCCCCCGCTGCAGCAAGGAACAATGTACATGGGGATACATACACAGACAACACGATAAGCACACGCGATGGTGACAACAGGGGACAGGCAGACGCAAAGGTCAGACACAGACATCCGAGGCCATTACGGAAAGAAAAAAAAGACAAGAGGGATACGTGTATGCCTTTGCAAGTCACGACACTCCCAGCCAAGACGCATAAACCTCGAAGCGACCACGAAACCCCCTTGAAACAAGCTTAGCTCGGTAGAGGGTATCAGGCGAAAGGACCAAACCCAGAAACATCGTGCATAACGAAAAGGGGGAGGGGGGGGGGGGACAGGAAAGGAAGTGTCGTTAAGAGTCCCTGACAATGCCCGCCCCGGCGTGAAATTCGTTAGTAGCATGTAGCAATTCATCCGAACCACATCACCCAAGCAACCTGGGTTGACCCAGCCTATCAAAACCACAGACACCAACATCGGATCGAAACAGATCTGAACATAAATTCACCCTTTCCCCCCCGTAGCAATGAGCTTCCGAGAACACCACCATCCCATGTACGAAGTGACAAAACGGTAAGCACTGTAGAGCTGGATCGGGGACATCACATGAAGTTTGAAATGAATCGAGTATCATTCGTCAATGCAGGCTTTTCTACCTGCTGAGCCAAAAAAAAACTGTGAGACATCAGGTATGGCACGGCTAGGATGCAGATACCGGTGGCGGCGGAGAGACCTCACTGTCCTCCTTGCCGGTTTGTGGGCTCGACGCTGTGCCCGTAGGTTGCTCAGTTTCCGTAGTAGTGGGCTTCACATCGTCTCCCTTCAGCTCCGCAGCCGTATCTGAAGCGACGGGGGACGCCGGCTCCTCAGGGATCGCTGGCGGCGGACCCGAGGCCAGCACTGAAGGAGCGGTGGAGGAATTCTGGGACGCATCCGCGTTCTCCCTCGGCTGCTCCATGGACACGTGAGCCCCATTCCTGGTCTCCTTGTTACCGGCGTACGGTAGGTTCTGGCTCGACGCTGACTTCTCCGGATCCATATGTGGCGGGCTCTTTGCTCGCTCTTCCCTCACCTGCGCGACCTTGGCCCGGAATTTACCGAAGAAACTTTTCCTCTCCGGCTCGGAGATCGTAGGAGCTGCTTCCTTGAGGTTGCCGACGCTGCCGTTCAGTTCGGAGTCGAGTGCGGGAAAAGACTGCGGTGTTTCGGTTCCGGGTTGCTGGGTCTCAAACGTGGAACTCTGTCTCGGACGATGCGAACTGCTAATAGAGCTGGTGCTATATTCTGCGCCGGCGTTGACACCGATCAGCGGCGGCGACGCCAACCCGACACTCATCTGATCACTACTGCGTTTCGCGGAGCGAGGGAACCGCCAGCTACGCCGGTTCTCCTTCTTGTCCGTGCGGGATGCTGTTTCGTCGAGTGGCTCCAGGTCGGAGTGGTCCGTGAATGAAGAGCGTGAATTCATCGACGGCGTTCTGGATGCGTTCGGTCTCAGCGGCGCGTTCTCCGATGGCTGCTGCGGCTCGGCGTCGTCGCTGGTGGCAGCGGGCGTTCCCTGCTTCGCCTCCTTGGCGGGCTGAGGCGTCGCCTCCTCGTCCGGCGGAGATGCCGCGGTGTTGGTCAACTTTGGTGTCGATGCGGTGGCGGCGGCCTCGCCAGAGCCCTCAGGTCCGCTGCGGGGTGCCTGAGAAACGGAATTATTTGCGTTGGACTGCTCGACGAGGTTCGGAGTCAACGAGTTGGACGAGCTCTGAGCACTTTCGCTCGCGCTTCCCGGTATCCTTTTCTTCCGCAGGCGGTTTGGCTGCCGCGGTTCCTTGGCAGGCTCGCCGGCTGCGGGGGGAGACTTCGAGAAGAAGCTCGACAGCTTTCGTTCCTTGCTCGGTGTGACGACGTTCGAAGGGGCTGCCGCCGGCGCGGCGGGCTTGTCCGCCGGCGGCAGCATATGCGCATCCGCTTTGGGGACGGGGCCATGCGTGGATGTGTGGATGTAAGCTTTGGCAGTCGACGCATCCGACGATTCCTCTTGTCCCGCGGCACTGTGAGAAGGAGGAGGCGAAGGGGAGCGGCTGGGAGATCGGGAGGTCGCGCGTCGCGACTGCGTCGGCGGTGCCAGTCCACTGGAACTGGACGTGGCAGCCGGTTCGGCCGCTCTGCCGAGCCGAGAGGAGGAAGGCAGGCCGGGAGACCGCTTCGATGGAACCGTGTTGCTGCGATGGACTCCGGTCGCAGAAGTCGGAGTGCCCGGGGTCGGGGTATTGCCTGATTTGCGCGAGTTCTTGGACGACACGGAGACATTCCTGCGCAGACCATCGTACTTGCGCGCGCTTTCCACGCTCCCCGCACTCGAGACGGAGCGTCTGAGGCTTGGTCCCGGGGACGGGCGCGGCGCGGGCACGCCACCTTCGACATCCCTGACGGTCTGTTCGTCGGCCGCCGTCCCGTTCATCCCGAACAGGAAGTGGTCCTGGTTCTCGATCAGGAAGATCAGGACATCCTGGCTCAGCTTGTACTCGTGCGGCGCCATGTCGTGGTTCGGGTGGGAAAGCAGGCCGGGCTGGAAGATGGCGGACAGGTTCGCCGAGGTCATGCGATTCTGATCCGACTTGGACGCGAACACGGCGAGGAGGTCGAGGATGTACAGGAGGAGCTGCCTGTTGAGCGGCGGAAGCCCTCTGATCAACTCCTGGTAGGTCGCGACCGCCTTTTCGTAATCGAAGTTGCCGATGTCGCTGTCTTTCGCCTCCATGTCGCCGACGGCCTGGGCCTGGTGATTTCGCAGGGGCTCGCGGAAGCGCTCGTAAAACTCCAGCGGCACGATGGGCTCCGGGAGCTGGTTGAGATAGCGGCGGAGGATGTTGGCGGCGTCGTGCACGGTGTAGCCGGTCCAATCCAAGCCCTTGCCATATCGTTCGGGGGAGTCGAAGATCTCCTGGAGATCCTTGATCCGCTTTGCAGAACCGTTCAGACGGAAGATGCCCTCGACGTCGGTGGCTGGTTCGCCCGGACCGTCAGCCTTCCAGCCGCACAGCACATCAGATGAGAGGGACGGCGTACCTTTCTCCTTCAGGAAGACACCGCACTTGGCAACCACGATGGGGACATAGCCGTAGATGAAGCTCTCGCCGTTGTCATTGGTCAGGGAGATGGCGACGTTGGCGTATTTGATGCTGACGTTGAGCGGGACACCAAAGATCCCGCGCGGTTGTGCTGTAGGAGTGGTTAGCTTATCCTTCTTGAACAGCCGTCTGCCGAGCCGCTGCAGGGCCCGCAGAGTAATACGAGAGACAGAGGAAGGAGCTATGGTATTGGACACAGGAAGTCAATGGGGGGAATCCAAATGACGGAGAGTTCTTGACAGAAAGACGACAAGAGACGGAGGCTTGATTGGACCAGATGCACTGTCTGCGATCGGCTGAGAGAAAAGCTGCCTTGCGCAACAAGGCCTGCAGAAGGAACTCTCCTCAGGATGCCCATGACCAGACATCATCGACAGAGACGGAGGGAGGGGAGGAAAAAGAAGAAAAAGGGTCAGGGTTGGGGGAAAGGGGACAGCCAGTCGCATCGCGTGTGACTGGCCGGCTGGGGTGTAGCAGCACAACCGGGCAGCAGGAAAACAGCTCCATCACCAGGGCACCAGGAACGTACCTTTCTCCTCTTCCTTCTTTGTGTTCCGCTTGAACTGCCTCCACCAGGATGTCAGATCGCGTTTCGAAGGCGGCGAGGGCGCTGGCGGCTGCGAGGAGGGGGCCGGGAGCTGCTGGAGCTGCGAGTTGCCTGTTGTCATGGTGGAACACGGGGGCGCACACGACTGTGCGGGAGGGCGAGAGAGGGGGTCGTCCAGGCGATGAGCTCAGAGGAAGGATCGGGATCGAGCAGCCTGCAGATGCCTCTGGACGTCGTTGTCTTTGTTCCCCAGGGTTAGCAGGTTCGCTGGTGGTCCGGGGCTGGAGGGCCTGGTCCGGGTGCGATCCCAAAATAGCACCGCAGGCTAGGGTGCCCAGAGCCGCACCGGGCGGGCGGCCACACGACAGGCACGCAGGACAGGCGGTATCGGTAGGAGGGAGGATGCACGGTCACTGTAGGAGGTCCGATCGGGGAGGATCAAGCATCGACAGATGGGAGAGGATGGAGAGAGCGCAAGGGAGCGATGGGGGGGAGCGGACGGGGAGAGAGAGAGAGAGAGAGAGAGGGTGAGGTGGACGGGCGGCGCGACAAGAGGCACGAGCCTCATGGACGGGGGGCCCTCGCGGAGCGTGACCGTGCCCGGGGCGACGGTGAGACACAGCCAGCTGACAGGGCAACGGGCCTCTGGACGCGGGGCGTGCACGACAGGCGCTCTGGCGATGGTGTTGCAGCAGCAGAGAGAGGTGCAAGAGAGAGAGCTTCCGAGAAGCAGAGTGAGGGCGTGGGCAGGGCCAAATAGCGAGCGTTCCCGCACGCTCTCCGGGGCTGGTGCCCGCTGCCAGCCGCCCGTGACGCCCCGGGGGCCGTGCCTGGAACCGCGGGTGTGTCTCTGCTCTCCACCGCGGTTGTTACGACGCAGAGCTGCTGCCCGAGAGCCTCGCGGTCTCTCTCTATAGATATAATATATGTTATATATATGCATAGATGGATCAGAGATACCCGAACATCCTCCCCCCCCCTTCTCCCCTTGTAGACATGATGTTCCCTGATCTACTCCATGCATCTCGATGCAATCTCAGACATCTGACGCCTCCGCCTGGAACGTGCGCCGCGCCTGCAGAGTTCGAGACTTTCGCCCGCTTCGCCGGTTGGCCGGTCACGGGGCCCGCGCCGGGAAACAGGTCATGTGAGGGCCATGTGACTCGACGCTTCCGACCTGCGCAAGGAGTGTTAGCCCCGTCCGTAGAGACATCATCACGTGATCTCACATGACTCCGCTGTGGCTTCGAAGAGCTTGGCCGATGCGGACACAAAGCCGCAGTCACCGGGATCTCCAGCTCCAGGACTATCTCCACGATCTTCAAGACTCCGCCCTTCCGCATTTGATTCCCGGTCCGTCTTCGTCTCTCGTCACCATGGAGGGGTAAGTATTTTTGGTCCTCCAGGGAGAGAAAAAAAAGATGCTAACAGGGTATCGATCCGCAGACTCAACGCTGCCGAGCAGCGCGAGCTCGCGGCTCGCATGGAGAAGAAGCAGATGAAGGAGTTTATGACGGTACGTCTCCGTTCCCTCTTTTCCGCCGCCATTGACTTCGCCTTTTTTATTTTTATTTTTTTTCTTGGTTTTGGATATCTTTATCCAGCACAACCCACATGTCCGCTGGACCAAAGAAAGAAAACAACCGCTGACTCCGCCCCGCAGATGTACTCCAAGCTCGTCCAGCGCTGCTTCGACGACTGCGTCAACGACTTCACCACCAAGTCCCTCGTCGCCCGCGAGGAAGGCTGCGTGCTGCGCTGCGTCGACAAGTTCCTCAAGAGCTCCGCCCGCCTGGGCGAGCGCTTCCAGGAGCAGAACGCCGCCATGATGCAGAGCGGCCAGCTGCCGGGGCGGTAGTCCTCTCGTTCCTTTGTTCCGTTGGATGCTGATTGAATGATTTGGGCTATGATGATGATGTAGAAGGGGTATATCTCGTCCGGACGAGCTCGTTTGCCATGAATAGATATGTCTGGGATCAAGTGGATGAGGCTGGGGTTCTGGTCCCCGGGGAACAAAGAGCTCACGAATCGGTGTCTTCTGCCATTTCTCTGTTTGGTTCTTCTGTGTACAGTACATACTCAAACAGCCGGTGCGCACGAGCCCAACGGGCCGGCAAGGACCCGTCTGATCGGCCCGGCTGAAGCCATTGAGACTTAATGGGGCGTCGGAAGGCTGTCATGTCCGCAATCTACCTTTCTGTCTCTTATGTCTCTGTGCACCTACCGATCCTGCTGAGTAATGCTGTTCTGCTGGACGGGATAAAGGGCACAAGAAAGTCTCCGAGAGCGGAGTTTGATATACGCGGATACGGGCTAAAGTAAACCCACCTGGCTTGGCCGGACATGACTCGGGGAACAGTAAAAGAAGCGGTACATCTCTGGGCGTCGAGACGCCCCGTGCAATGGGGATCGCACTGCGTACATTGTAGTGCCCGGTAATTGGCAGTACTGTGTATGTTCCTCGTCCTGCCAGAGGCCACAGCTAGGCCGTACAGCACCTCCGAGAGGTCCTAGGTCCCGTCGGAAGCGGACCAGACCGGAAAAGGATGCCCGTTTTGTCGCGCGAAAGCGATCCAGGCGTATCAGTAGCGGAAGCTATCAAGGCCAGACTGCTCATCACGCGGGCTGGTTGCTTCCAAGGGGACAGGCACGAGATAACTCTGAGGAATCTACGGTAGGGTCGAGTACGATCCTAGGATGCGAGGAGGAGAGAGCGTGGAAGCTCCCCGACGGGTGCGAGTCTGCACGACGTCATACAGTCCTCGAGACTCGAGACCCTGCAAGAGAGATGATGACCACTGTTCGTCATCCCCCACAGCGACCCTGCTGCTCGACCAGAACGCTCCCGCAGGGCATCCCGCTCGCCGTGAGGGGAACCGGGGGAGGCCGCGGGCGGAGCCTGGCCGGCTCGCAGCAGCTACTGGATTATCCTGGATTGTTTCCGGGGGAGACAGTGATGCTGCATACAAGGGCAATTGCCGGGCAGGACACGGCACTGCCCGGCCTTGACGTCTACGGCGCTGGCGGACGGTTGGAGAGCCCCTCATGCCCCCCACCTGCTTTTTCTTCCCCTCCCCCTCGCCAACGGTCCTGCTCCTCCTCATCCTCCCCACTTGCTCTAGCCGGTCCTCTCTCGCCGCCGGCTTTTATTTATAAGTGTCTGTCGCTACGTTATCCTACCCTTCCTGGATACTGCCCCTTCACCCACCTCTCCTCCCGGCTCCCCTTCTCTCACCACCTCCCGCCTGTCTGTCCGACCTACCTTCACCCGCATCCTTTTCAGAACAGGTTGTGCACCATGGCAAGCACTGTTGGCAAGGTGAGTGCCGTCTGCCAAGGATCCCGTGGGCCGACCAAAAAACCCGTGTTTGCATCACAACGCTGACGAGATTCACCTCGACGCTATCCAGACCATCACCTGCAAAGTAAGGATCCCCCGACGCCGCCCATGCCAATGGTTCTGCAAACACGAGACCATGGCCCAAGCGAGCCCGGATGCTGAGCTGTCATAGGCCGCAATCGCCTGGGGTGCTGGCGAGCCCCTCTCCGTCGAGGACGTCGAGGTTGCCCCGCCAAAGGCCCATGAGGTCCGCATCCAGATCTACCACACCGGTGTCTGCCACACAGGTGGGTTTGCGTGATGATATCGGAACCTCTCGTAGCAAGGACTGAACCACCGCCTAGATGCGTACACGCTCTCCGGAAAGGACCCCGAGGGTGCCTTCCCCGTCATCCTCGGCCACGAGGGTGCCGGTATCGTCGAGTCTGTTGGAGAGGGCGTCACCAACGTGAAGCCCGGTGACCACGTTATTGCTCTCTAGTACGACACCTGTCTCTGCGGTTCTCCCGTCCACTCGTAACGGCAGATTGCTGACGGACGCAGCACCCCCGAGTGCCGCGAGTGCAAGTTCTGCAAGTCCGGCAAGACCAACCTCTGCGGTAAGATCAGAGCCACCCAGGGTCGCGGTGTCATGCCCGATGGGACCACGCGCTTCAGGGCCCGCGGCAAGGACATCCTGCACTTCATGGGCACTTCCACCTTCTCGCAGTACACCGTCGTGGCCGACATCTCCGTCGTCGCCATCACCCCCAAGGCTCCCTTCGACCGCGCCTGCCTGCTGGGCTGCGGTATCACGACCGGTTACGGCGCTGCCACCGTCACCGCCAAGGTCGAGGAGGGCTCCAACGTTGCCGTCTTCGGTGCCGGCTGCGTTGGTCTCTCTGTCATCCAGGGTTGTGTGAAGAACAAGGCCGGCAAGATCATCGCCGTCGATGTGAACGACGGCAAGGAGGCCTGGGCCCGCAAGTTCGGTGCCACCGACTTCGTCAACCCGACCAAGCTCAACGGCAAGAGCATCCAGGAGCATCTCATCGAGATGACCGACGGTGGCTGCGACTACACCTTCGACTGCACCGGTAACGTCGGTGTTATGCGCGCCGCCCTCGAGGCCTGCCACAAGGGCTGGGGTCAGAGCATCATCATTGGTGTCGCTGCTGCCGGCCAGGAGATCTCCACGAGACGTAAGTTTCTTCCCCTCTCGTCAATTATCTATCGATGGAACGCGAGATGCACTCGAGATTGTACCAATGCTGATGCTTTGAACAGCGTTCCAGCTTGTCACCGGTCGTGTGTGGAAGGGATGCGCCTTCGGAGGCATCAAGGGCCGCACCCAGCTGCCTGGCCTTGTCGAGGACTACCTGAACGGTGAACTCAAGGTCGACGAGTTCATCACCCACCGCGAGCCCCTTGCCAACATCAACACCGCCTTCGAGCAGATGAAGGCTGGTGACTGCATCCGCTGCGTCGTTGACATGAGGGCGTAATGTCTTTATCCGTGACTTGGAGTAATCGAGTGCGGTCGCCTCTGGCGGGTCGAGGCGTAGTGTGTCGAATGTCCGAAAACAAAAGTTTTAGGACACCAACAGAAATGTCGGGCACGCCCTTTGCAATCTGGACGTGTGTACCGATATGAGTGTATGCAGCCCTTGAAGCTCTTTCGGTGCAACTGGTTCGGTGGGGAGCAAACCATTGCATGGATGGAGTCGAGTCTGCAGAGGTCACAGTCCTGCGGGATAGCCGCGGGTATGAGCACCTGTGTAGCTAAGAATGAATGATGACATTTAGAGACTCGACTTGCCTTGTTCTCATTTGACATGATCTGAATTGGTAGCTGTGCCTGTTCAATGGCACGATCCGCTCGATCTTGGTGCCTCGTATCTCTGCCAACCTTCAAGCCCTGTCCTGCCAGGACAGGGGACAACCGTAAGCGACATGACCATCCCGGACATTGAGCCGTAGGACTCATAAGTCTGCTGGACTAGGACATGAGGATTGTGATGCCCGGCAGGCAGCTTTCCCAGAGCGCGGGCGGGGTCCTGCTTTAAACACGCGGCCTGGCTCCCACGGTCCTCATGCAACCCCGGCAGGTTTCCCAGATCGGCAGGCGCTGCGGGCGGGAGACCCTCCGACTCCGAACTTACCACCCATGATTGTTATACCTAGTCTGCCATGCAGCATGGATGTAGCATCTACCATGCCCCCTAGAGCCCTCGCAAGGGGATCGTTCTCGGGTGCTTCGATGGCTTGGCTGACGGGACAAACACCATTTCCTAACCCTGGAACGCGAAGGGTTGCCGTGACATGAGTTAGGTAGGTATGTGCAGCACATAGGTACTGCTGGTACTTTGCTACATTAGATTTCTCCCCAGAAAGCGTGCCACCATTTAGAGCTGATATGTTTATACAAGAACTGACTCCAATCACAGCTTTCTGGATAAGATCCACATACAATTTTGTCTTCTCAGTTACCTAGGGCGTCAGATCGATAGCAGACCTGTTGCCAGAAGATTGCCGCCGACTAACAAATTGGCGCCAGGATCGGCGAATGTCAGCAGGACAGTACCTCCCAAGCCGTCAAGCACAGTGGCCAACCAGGATTCGACGTTGCCAGGCGGTTCTCTTGCTCTAACACTGTTTGCCATACTAACCTTTTGCTGTCAGTGAACGAGCGATCAGTTGTGATGAGGTTCTGGCGCTTTGCCAGGTCCGTGCTGGCTCGCGTTCCTAGCTCAAATGGAACCGCGACGCGACAGCTCGGGAATCTGGCAAAGCCGGCCCAACAGCCTGTCGAGGTCTTTGGCGAAGACATGTTTAAATACACTGGAGGGAGATGGATGTAATAGTGGGAATTGGGTACGAGAATAATGCCAGTGTTGCAGGCACAGATGTCTCCAGCTAGATCAGGGTTTGCTCAACAGTCAGTGGTGCCGGGACATGGCACGAGTCTTTCATCTCCCGTGGACAGGAAAGCAGCAGATTAAAGCAGTGTCTGGTGTCAATGTCTTAATCTATATATACATACATATATATGAATATTCAACGGCTTCTTTGTATATATATATATATATATATAACCTCGCACTGGCGAGGCATGTATACTACGCTTTGTCCTCTGATAATCTTGAATGACGCAGTACCTAGACGGTTATTCCCAATAGTATCCATACCTGAGCTCTACAAACGCCTAAAACGCTCAAAACATCTTTCCCGGTATCGTTCACTACGTAGCTAATGTACTTGTTGAGTTGTTGAGTTGAGTTAGGGCTCCGGAACTTCACGTGTGAGCGATCGGTGCCGAAGATCGGCAAACTCTTTATGGTTCGGGTCATCGGGAGTCACTCCGCATTTCGGAGGAATGCCCTGGGTCGTTTGTTATACCTCTACCGTGCGAATATGATTAGCCCGGGAACCGGAGCTAGTAATGCGAAAGGAGCGACTGGCGGAGAGGTGTGATGGCTGGGAGCTGCTACTTGTCTGGCACTGGTGAATGGAGGCCTGCAGCGGCTATAGGCACGTTTCAAAGATCCATTCTGACTCGAGAATAGTTGGTATAGATAGGTTCCCGGCCAACGGTGAAGTGTCCATGTTCCTTTATGATGTATGGTTATGGACTGTACAATTCTCTCTCTCTCAGTCAGTCATACCTATCCGAAGGCCGAGACTCAGCGTTATCACCTGATTTGGAATATTATTTCAAGGGACCTTGCTGAAGAGATGCAGCTGTCTATTTATGATGGCTAGCAATACAGACCATCCATGAGCTGAATCTCCATGTTGATGACGAACATCAAAACAGAGAGGCCCCCCTTATTCCTTGGCCGGTAACCCTGTGTTGATGATGAGCTTAGGATGTTCTTTCTGATCCTCTGGTCAATGCAATATCTGTTGAAATCAAGGCCCTAATACCTAGGCTTGAATCGAGCTTCCTTTCAGCCTCTTCGGACACCCTTAGTTGTCAGGAGTGTTCATTCCGTGACTTCATCCCCATCGTCATCGTCATAAGTCTGGTTCGCTGAACAGGGCAATCAGTCAGCTCAAGGCCACATCATTAAATCAAATGAATATCCAGAAATAACGAAAGAGGGAAAAAAAATAATCTCAATGAAAGAGAGTCTCACCCCACGCCGGATACCTCGCCAACGCATCGAAATCCCCCGCATCCAGGGACGCGCTCGCCCGGTCGAACGTGCCCCTGGGCAGGTGAATCGCCTGCCGCGCCCCCCGCGCATCGGTATACACCATCCGGTTCGGCTGGACGTGTCTGGTGCAGTTCGAGCTCAACTCCGACTCGTGCTCGTCATCATCGCGCTTCTTCGAACCCCCTGCCAGCCAGATCGCCGCGCAGCCACTACTGCCGCCCCCGACCCGGGCGCAGCAGTACGCCGGCGGCCGCGGCCCCGCGCACGACAGGAGGTATTTTCCGGCGCACTCGGCGTTGTCGTAGGTGTACATGGCGCGGCCCTCGGGCAGGCCGGTGCCGCGGACGTAGGCGCACCAGGGGCCGCCGGCGCGGCAGCACACGAGGGGCGGGACGTTCACGCAGCTGACGTGGGCGAGGCTGTTGGTGCAGGCGCTGGTCTGGAAGAAGTCGAAGTCGAGGCCGTGGGAGGTTGGGAGGAGGAACAGGGAGAGGGTTATTAGGAGGGCTGAAGAGGGGATTTTCATGTTGCTGTAAGGGTTCGTGTTAGTAGTATATAGAATGGCGGAGTATAATATCGAGGAGTGGAATTGAGCATGTATGCTGGCTGGAGATAAAGATAATTGTAGAGTATTTATATCCGGTGAGGTCGAGTGCTGAAACTGCGATTGCAAACCCAACGGAAGAAACAATACCCCTCCCCCCGTTGCTTGGACGGCGGGGAGGTTGCACAACGGCCATCGCACGCATCCGCCAGTCGTGTTGCCAGCGATGTTGTTGCAGGTGGAAGTTCCATACGTACTGTGCTGTGCATATAGTGCATATATGCTAACCTCCGTCGAGGATGTCTGCAGGGCACTTCTAATCAGCTCATTGCATGGCTGTAGAATGGAGCGGTCTTTGACCACCCATCTACCGCTTCCAGCATAGGTCCGCATCCGAGATCTCGATCCGTTCTGTCAAAGGGATGTACCGACTTCCTTATCAGACTCTTTCTGGAAGTAGTGTGGCGGTGAAAGCTATGACAAAAGCCAAAGGAATTAGCTAGAGCCCCTGAAAAAAAAAGCCATGGGCATGTCCCACAGAGAATCCAACATAAATAGATCTGCCCTGTACTGTAGTTCTTCCATGACGCTCAAGTTCCCCGTCACTCCCCATTGCTTTGCCATAGGTAGCTGGCTGGCTGGTTTGTCATAACTCAATCTGTTCACGCCGAAGTCATGGTATATTTATTTGAGTGATGTATCTTCTTCAATGACGACCCGGTCTCAAAGAGCATGCGCACAGCACAGCCAGCTGCGCCACCACATCGCTTTCAGGGCCTGCGAACATGACAAATCTGCAAAGAGTGTTCTCGAACAAAGAGGTCCGTGTACATTCGATGCCAAGTATCGCACCGGCAGTGATAGCAGGTGTTGGGTTCAAGTACTAGCCACCTAGGTAGATGTGCAACGCTGCAGGATGTAGTATTTCAAGATAAAAAGTAGTAGTACAGTAGTTACCTGGACGAAGAATGGCAGCCATCCATCCAGGCCTGCTTCTCTCTTCTTGTTCACCATCAGACTGTATATATCTATGGCTGCTGGAGGGCCTTCCTGTTGCAAGCTCCTCATCTCTTGCCCTAGAGAAAGCAAGAAGCAAACTTCTGGCATGTGCGCTGCCCTGATGCTGCCAAGTCAGCGTGGTTTTTTTCTTCCTTGTTTCTCGGTTTATTATTGTAGATAGATAGATAGATGGCAGTGAGTTTGTATCATGTCTTTTTCATGTCTTTTAATGATGACGATGTGTTGTCACACGAAGGATCCTACCCAATCGATGAAGAAGACAGGGACAACAACCCAAAGGCCAAAGCGACTTTTTACTTTCCCCCTTTGGCGGTACCTGATGCTTCTGTTATGGATCGATCGATTGCACTACAATGTCTGATCTCACACAACAGATCATCACCAGGGGTCTTCTCGCCGACCTCTCTTCAACTACAGCCAAGCCAAGCAGTGACAAGATGCACCTGTCCAACACAACATGCCGCCTCACAAGGGGAGATGGCACATCACGACGTCTCCTCCCTCACCTTCCCCACCTCCGAGTACGCGTTCAGTGCCAGCTGCCCGCCCAGGTGCGCATACAGCACGTTCCCACCCGCAATCTCCCCCCGCCGGATCAGGTCGATCATGCCGGCCAGGCTCTTGCCCTCGTAGACGGGGTCCGTGATGAGCGCCTCCATGCGCGCGCCGTACGCGATCGCGTCCCAGGTGCGCTGGTCGGGGATCCCGTACGTGCCCGCGTGGTACCGCTCGTCGAGGTGGATGTCATCCTCGGTGATGTCGTCCGCGGCCAGGCCGATCTTGGCCGCGGTGTCCCTCGCGATGCGCAGGATCTGGGCCCGCGTCTGCGCGGGCGTCGCGGAGGCGTCGATGCCGATGATCTTCCTCTTCGGCTCGGACGGGTAGAGCTTCTCGATGAGTTTGAATCCGGCCACCATGCCCGCCATGGTCGAGCCCGTCACGGCGCACACGACGATCGTGTCGAAGACGATGCCCAGCTGCTTCTCCTGTTCCCGGACTTCAAACGCCCACCGCGCGAACCCCAGGCCGCCCAGCGGGTGGTCCGACGCCCCCGCGGGGATGTAGTACGGCTTCTCGCCGCGCTGCTCGCACTCGTCGAACAGCGCTTTCAGCGTTGATTTATGTTCGATCCCGAACCCGGACGGGTCGAGCCGCACGTTTGCGCCCATCAGCCGCGACAGCTGGATGTTCCCGACGGTTTCATATCCCGGATCCTCCCACTCGACCCAGTGCTCCTGCACCAGGCGCGCCTTCAGCCCGTACCGCGCCGCCACGGCCGCGACCTGCCGCGTGTGGTTGCTCTGCACGCCGCCGATGCTGACGAGCGTGTCGCACCCTTTCGCAAGCGCATCCGCGAGGAGGTACTCGAGCTTGCGGGTCTTGTTGCCGCCAAAGGCGAGACCCGAGTTGAGGTCGTCGCGCTTCGCGTAGACAGCAACACGGCCGCCCAGGTCGGCGGAGATGCGGGGCAGGGCGTGGATGGGCGACGGGCCCAGCAGCAGCGGGGTGCGCGGGATGGCGGCGAAGGGCTCGGGGAGAGGGATGTCGGGAGTCATGGCTGCTGTAGGAGAAGTGGTATGTCGTGCGCGACGTATGTACCTGTGGATGTACTGTATATATATATATGTGAGAAGGAGCCCTTCCGGAAAGAATGCTTCTGATCTAACGCGGGGCGAGAAGCAGGGGCACAACGATCTTATCTGGAGCCTATATCGTCGGACCTTGATACCAGGGAGCCCTCCCGGCCGATGCTATCCGCCGGCGCGACGATGAAACAAACATCTCGAGATCGGATGTCTCCCTAGACTGGACGATCGACGAATGGGCGGCTCCCCGACACGGGTATTGGTGTGCGTCTTCCTGCTCCGGTGGACGTTCTCTGTCCTATAACGAGACGCCGTCGGAGATGCTCCGGGCCAGGCGTCTCGGCATCAGCAGACGGGGCCGAGATAGATACGGTAGGGTTGTGGTGGTGACCGGCAGCACTGCGCGGAAAGGGAAAACGAGGCCGGGTTGCCGTATGTATACATTGCTTGACCGCATGATCCTTCAGGTATGTCTTCATATTTTGGTGTCTCATGTCGCGCAGTAAGTAGGATATCAGGTCGATTCACACGTGTTGATACTCCTGATACATCATCGTTCCGAGCCTCTGTACGTGTCGGACAGAATATGCAGACATAAAAGATACAACACATCCCACCGCCGTCTATCTATCTATAATGAATCTAGACTGCCATACACGTACGCCCGACAAACTATGGCTCTAGGAGCCAGACGCCGCAATCGAACATCACCACATCTCACCCGCCAACAACGCCGTTACCATCACCACATACCTCTAACTCGTATCAATTATCAATATTGAGATATATATATATATATATATCACGCTGCGACCCGACAGATCGCCAACCTCCCCACCTCCCCCGACCACCCGAACACGACCGTGATCCGCTGGAACCGCAGCCGCGACTCGATGTACCCCAGCAGCGACGCTTCTCCATTCGAGTCCGGGGTTGGAGCTGCCAACAGCTCGGCGGGCTCGCGGCCCAGGAGCTGGCGCCAGGCGTGCGGGGACCAGATGAGTGGTGTGGGTGACGCGGTTCTCGTGGTGTTTTCTCGGGGAAGACGAGGGCCTTGGGACGGCGAGAAGGAGGCTGCGCCGCGGGAAGACGAGAGTGAAGGGGCAGACGGCGAGCAGGCGATCGTCCCGGTTTCGTCGCTTAGGGCTCCGATCTTGAAGACGACGGTGGTTAGTGGCAACGTAAAACTTGCGGATGTTCATTCCAGGAAACAAATGAATATCCAAAAGTACTTACAGCACAGTAAACACTGCCGGTCCAAAAACTATATCGGCTTGTAGACTGGACAGACGTATCCAAAACCTCAACTGTCAGTGCACCAGTGCTGTACTGTGTGCAACGAACTCACCACCTGCGGATTCAACCTCAGCTCGGCCCTCCTCCCGCACTGGCCACACTCCGCGGCGACGGCGTTAGCGAAGAGTGGCATGGTGCAGCTGTCCATACACGTCAGATAAGTAACTTCAGCGAACGAGATCAATGGCTATTCTGATGTCTCCTTCTGGTCAGAGAAGCTCAAAACAGGGTGAACCTTACCATTCCGCGCTGAAGAGCCGGCGCCGCCGGTACAGCGCGACGAGGTTGACTTCGGTGATCAGGAGGCTCATGTAGCCCATGTAGATTTCTCCTTTGTGTCAGCGTTTGCATTATCGATAGCTGGACAGCTGGGTGCCTGGGTAGGTAGGTATGTATATACTAACCATTCGGACGGGTTCGGACACTGGTAGGAATGGAAAACGCTCGTTAGATTCTGTTCAATAGGAAACAGAAAAATAGCAGGGAAGGAAGCTCACAACTCATCGATATCCGCCAGCGTGAACTTGAGCTTGACGGGCGCGGCCTCGAGCGTCTCGACATCGAACACTATCACATCATGCACATTAGCTGGGACACTCGTCCTCCGTGTCAGAAACACTCCAAGGGAGGAAAGAGTAATACCCCCCTCCGGATACGCCGGATTCACGCATCTCGACGCGCCCACCGCGACCCGCCGTAGCCACTCCGCCTCGACGATGTCCGGATCGACCTCGATCATGGTCCGCGCCGTCACCGAGAGGCACCAGTCGCGGCGCCAGTTGGCGCGGGAGATCAGGAGGACGGTCGAAAAGGGCGTCCAGCGCAGGGCGGAGCACATCATCCGCCCGTACAGCGTCAGGATGGCTTCGCTGGACTCGTCGCCGATGCCGATGTCGATTTTTTCGGCTGAGTGGCCTTTGGCGTTTGTTACTGATGGCAGACATCAATCCAGATTAGCTGGCCTGATAGAAAAGGAAAGGAAATCCGCAAGAGATAGGTACTAGGTAAAGGTACCTGTTGTAACAGCCCCAACGGCCTTGACGTAGACCAGCACCTTCATCTCCGCCGCAGCATCCCGTCTGGTCAGCTCCCTCGACTCTGCCAGCGAGCTGAGCCCGTGGCCGTGGAACGGCTGGCCCTCTCTGTACCCCAGCGGGACCCTGCAGATCCTGCCGCTGTCCTCGTGCACGACAACATGGCAGGCTCCGTCGCGCTCCGGGAAGATAGAGGTCATCAGCGGAGCGGGATGCTCCCTGTCATTGGGACTGCTATCTCGTTGTGGAATTGGTTTCGGTGCAGAAACATGCGGAGTCCAGACGGTGAAGAGGGAGCCGAGGCCGAGGGTGTACTCGACGTCGATGTACCAGAGACTGATCTATCATTGTATCAATCAGTTGTAGCATACACAGGTTAGCAGGCTACAGATATAGTGTACCAGTATGCACCCCGTGTGGTCCTTGGCCAGGATCTTGAGACACCCCCTGGCCGCGCGCGGCGACTTGCTGGCGGTCGGCAGGTCGTAGATGTTCACCACGCGCGCCATGAAGGTGACCCGGCGCGGCCCCGGGGTCAGCTCGCCGATCAGGACGTCGTCGTATCTCTGCCGCGGTCTCCATGCGTTGGAGTCCTGGTCCGGCGGTGCCGTCAGTTCCTCGAGGGAGAAGCCGTCTCGGATCTCGTCAGAGGCATCGTCAGCCCGCTTTCTCTTCCGGGTGGAAGAGGCTTGTGGCCTGAAGTAATCTTCAATGGTGGCTCCTGAACGAGCCATCCTACAGATTGGGTGACTTTGTCAATGAGGTAGCTAGCAACAGATGACGCTGGTAAATACGCATCTCCGCGACCCGTGGAGAGAGGAGCTACAGGCTGAACTGAAGAAACAGGGAATCACGTGGTATACGACCGCAGAACAGCAAATGGAAAACGAGAAGAAATTCAACAAGGCATAAACCTGGTATTCATATTCCATTAATGACAGACTAGAAGGGGATACTAGCTAACAGCTATCTGCTGTGAAGGGGCACAGCCCCGGGAAGTTCAAAGTGGTTGCGCTGGAATCGACAAGTCGTTTCCAGGCGAAAAGCATGGCCTACTTACAGGACTAGGTTCTAGTTACAGGACCCTGTCCTACTTACAGCACCGTGTCAACAGCATACCTTGCCTGAGCTTACAGGAGCTTGTGCTCCAGGGTCATGTCGTTCTCCGGCTGGAGACCAACGCAGGCACGGAAGATGTTCATCAGAGCGTTGCGCTGCTTGGCCAGAGCGTTGACGACAGGAGTGCCAGGTGGAGTCATGGGGGCCTGAAGATTTCGATTAGCCAGGGGTCAACGGATCATGGTGCGTGTATCGACTCACCTTGAGCATGTAGCTGAGGATGCTCAGCACGCTGTGGAAGCCCTTGTACTCGGCACCCTCCTTGTCCGCCTTCCAGGTGATACGGGTCATCATCTCGGCGACGATGACGAGATCGATGATCAGAGGCGAGGCCAGGAGCGAGTCCTCGCAGACGTTGAAGATGCTGATGGTCTGGTGGCCGCCGCAGAAGATCTCGGCGTAGTACTCGTCGAGCGCGCGCTTGTTGTCGCCGACGGCGGGCATGTACTTGATGACGACGGTGTGGTCGGGGTGCTCACCGGGCTTGTAGAGGACGGTGTTGGCCGCGACCATGTCGTCGACGACGTTGGACTTGGAGATCTCCTTGGAGCGGAACTGCTTCTGGGAGCTCAGGTTCATGCCGTCGTTGTTGCCCAGGTGGTTGTAGCTGGCAATCGAGGTGAGCTTGATACCAGCGTTGATCAGGAAATCGACCAGCGCAGACTTCATCTTGGTCTGGCCGGACTTGAAGTCATCACCTCCGATGAAAGCGGAGTGCCTCTCGGCAAGCTCGACCGCGCCGGGCACGAAAGTGTTCTGAGGAGAGCCGTTGATGAACGGAGCGTTCTCCAGGATCGAGGCCACGGCGAAGACGGTGGACGGGGCAACCTCCGGGTGGCCGCTCTTGATGGCGTTGAGGAGGTTGTCGGCGGTGTCGTTGACACCGGGGATGATGTCCGCATAGCGCTCCGTGTTGGCGGTCCAGAGGACGATGACCTTGTCGAGGCCGTTCTTCGCCTTGAACTCACTGCAATTGAGTCAGCACAAGATGTTGAGGGGCATAGAAATGGGCAGACCTACCGGATGTCGTTACGCAGGTGCTCGACATGGTCCCACGAGGCCTTGGAGCCCGGGATCACGTTGTCGGCACGGGACTCCTGGTTGGCCGCGATGAAGTCCGGGTAGTAGATGGACGGGAGCGGCTTCAGCTCAGCCATCTCCTTGCGGATGAGCTCCTTCAGCGAGGGCTCCAGGACCTTGGCACGGTCCATGGCGTCCGCGAGGTTCATGGAGCTGATGTCCCAGCCACCGACGACGAGGTCGTTGGGGTGGACCATGGGCAGGGCGTCGTGGAAGGGGATGTTGATCTCCTCGCCGGTCTTGGCGTCGGTGCCGAGCTTGATGGTCGAGCCCATGATGACGGATCCGTAGTAGTTGGCCGCACGCTTGCCCTCGCGGGTGTCCCAGACGAGGCCGCGGCGGTTGGCGATGAGGCCGGCCGTCACGGTGGTGCCGTTGTTACCGCCCCATCCGACGAGCATGACACCGACCTTGGGGACCTTGCGCTGGACCTTGAAGTGGAAGGTCTCGGCCTTGGGGGCGGCGACGTACTTGCCGTCGGCGGTGCGGGTGACGGCGGTGGTGTGGTAGACGTACTTGGTGCGGATCTCGTCATCGGTGTAGACGACATCGGGCGAGTTGACGGTGAAGAGGGGAGCCGGGGTGTGGCCGACCGACCCGTTCAGCGAGCCATTGACAGCACCGTTCGCGTGAGGAGCCATTGTGTGTGCGGTTACGCGGTCGGAACGGGAACTGGGTGGAAAAGTAGCAGGCTAGAGGCGATAGCAGTCGCGAGTCCTAGTGTTACTGGGTATACGGTGAATCCGATGCCCCTCCACGACAGGACGAGCGTCGGCCGTTGAACGGGTGGTGGCGCCTGCGGACAGCCATTGTCAGTGAATGCTCGAAAAAATTTTTTTTCGTCTCCATGGAGTTGTAGCAGACAGAATTCCGTAGGACGTGGTGCAGGACATGCACACACGTTCCCCAATGGGTTGATCAGGCATCCATGAAGACCTTGCAGGAGGGAAAAAGGCAGCACTCACGAGTTCAGTAGTGTGGAAAACGTGGTGGCGGTGTTGAAGGGATCACTTGGGAAAAGTGATCGGATGTTGCGTTGGGAGAGGTGTTGCTGGCGCAGCGAGGCTTTCAGAGGAGATGATGACCGATTTCCTGGTGGTGAAGAGAAGAAGGGACGACGACGGGGGGGAGGAGGGCCCTTTTATGCCTGCGGACCAGAGCTAGCAGGTGAGCTAGCGGTGGTGGTGAACCTTCGTGGCCGGTGTGATCTGTCGTCTTCTGCGGGCTTCCACCCGTTCCTTCCCGTCCGCAAGGAGGAGGAGGAGATGCATGCTGGGCGGCGAGGATGCTCACCCACCCACCACGCACCCAGGGCCGTCCGATGGCAGTCTGATACAGAAAGCATCGCGGTCGCCCGTCAGATCTCGAGGTGCGGTGGTGGAGCGACGTCGAGTTTAGCGTCGAGTGTTTCCGAGACGGGTTTACGCTCGCCCGTGCGCCCCCGATCGCCCCTCCCTTCCGCAACGGCGCTGCCCCTCGCTATCCCCTTCTGGCGCAGCGGCCCCTCCGCCGCCTTGCCGTGCGAGGAAAGAACGCGCCCCACCGGTGGGCCCGCATCCAAGATGATCCTCGGGTGCCTCCACCGTCCCCGGCGTGCGCCCTTGGTTTGTATGAGTGTCGTAGACATCGGTTGACTTGACCAGCCTGCGGCCCTGATGGCATCTGTCCTGGTTCCGGAAGCATCGGGATGTACATGATTATTACTATCAATCTGACGGTGGAAGGTCTGTCGAGGCAGACGTCCTGGGTGGGATGTCGACGGAAACATGGCCCAGGACCAGGCGAGATGCTATGGACGCCTGCCGTAATGCTCTTGGACATGTGCATGCGCGGGAAACGCGGTCTCCTGGCTACAGATCTAGCATCTTCTACGAAGCGTCCTCAAGAACTACCGAGAAGGGAAGAACGGGAGGGGTCGCAGGAGGTTCGGGTGGCCGGGAAGGGTTGCGCAATGGGAGAAGCTTGCTCGGCTGCTCTGCGCTGACGTCCTCCCGGAGTGGGCCTCGCCGGGAGGGCTGGCGTCTGTTCGCGGTTATACCGCTGCACAATTCCATCGAGTTCTACGCATTTGGGCATGTCCGGCACGTGCCTGGCTGCGAGGGAGATCCTGCGCGACGCTGCCATGCCTCGACAAGGAAACCGCGATCCAGGGCGCCGGCACGGTGGCGGCTGGCGCGCAGGCCGCGATGCAGGGCATCTGCAGCCTCGACGCACGCCTGGCAAGTTCCGAGCGCAGCCCGGCTGCCATTCGCCGGAGCACCGGCCGGATCGCACCCCGTGGGAATCCCGGCCTCTTAGTGGCTGCGGAGAAGGTGGGAGGCCCGGCCCACCGCACTCCGACTGGCCGGAGCCCGGACGACGCTCGAGCGGCCCTCGCTCTTGTATCTGGCGCTAGCTCCCTCCTCAGCCTCCTCGCATCCACCACCTACCTTAGTGCAGACTGCAGCTGAGCCCCTCCCCCCCTCCCTCTCTCCCTCCCTCGTCCTGATCCCGGTTCGAACGCTGGTCCCATAGGGATCATACGATGCCAATGCTGCCTGATCTCCTGTCTCTGCTGCTCTCGTCTCTTGCTGCTGCGCATTGGCCGTGCTTCCGTTGTTACCTGGTTCTGTTTGTTGTCTGTTTTTCTGTTGTCGACTTGCTTCCTGTTTGCATGCGCTACGGCCTGGCGGAGCACTCTTGTCAGCCAAGGCAGTGGAGCCCGCCAGGAGACCTCTTTATCGGCTGGGATAATCATCGTCATAATTTCTCTTCCTCCGTGGGACCGGCAGAAGAATGATTTCTTCGGGCAGCCAGACGGAACGGCATCCTCCTGAGAGGTGCTAGTCCGGAATGATCACCTTGCCTTTGAGGAAGTCCCCGGCTTCCTCACGGTCGACGCAACGGCGGATGGCACTTCTTACTGGCGGAAAGGGGGGGAGAGGGGGCGCGGTTGCAACATCGTCGCGGTGGATGGCATCGGAAATTGCATGGGAGGGGTGGCGCACGGCAGCGGCCCTGAGGCAGGATCCTGTTCTTCCTGTATAGGGAGGATTCGACCGGATTCCATCACGGAGGGGGGGGGGGGGGGGGGAAGGGAGGAGCGCTGGGCGGGTCGGGCGCGGCGAGCAGCTTGGATGGACCGAAAGGGAAAAACCCTCTCGCTGCGCGGCGTTAGCGTGGTTGCTCTGTAGATGCTTTGGAGATAAGTACGACGAGGGCTTGGGATGCTCTGCAAGCTAACCTTAGTCGTGTTCGCCTCCGAGGGCTGCCTGCGAGACCCGGGACGGGCAGGGAGGCAAACCCACGATGCCCTCGCGGGTTCCCTCGACCCCAACCCGCCGTCCATGGTTGGGAGACGAGGAGCAGCGGTGGTGAGATCACGTTGCCAGTGTCCTTCTTCGTAGACATCAATCCAGTAGTAGAGCCCTCGGTCGTGCTCAACTCTGCCCGGGCGGGAGCGGGCATGGGCCAATGACGGGGAGGGGAGGTCGGAGCCCCGTGCACGGAAGCTGGGAGAAGGTCGACGGGCAGAAGAGACCTCGGGAAGCGGGAGGCGCTGAAACAGGCCTTGGACAGGATTGTCTGCTGGGCCAACGGAACCCGGGCCACCCGCCGCGTTGCTGCCTGAGGATGTTAGTGTCGTCGCAGACCCCGTCGAGCGAAGAGGCCTCAGCAACCTCACGACTGCACGTCATGGAGGCGATCGTCGTCCCTGCGGGCCATCGCGATCTCTGATCGAGGAGGATGGATCGCAAGACGTCCCTTGTCGTGGATAGACAAGAGAGCACCGGCCATGGGAGGAGGCTCCATGGGCGATCTGGCAGGACGACGCGCGTGGCCAATCAGCGCGCGCCGTGCTCTCTCCCATCCCCTACGGCGAGCGACGGCTGTGGTTGGCTGAGAGACGGCGGTGAGGCGGCCTGACGCTAGCCCGCGACGGCTGGCGCCGGCACTCGCTGACTCGCCCGTCCGCAACGCCCCCTGGGGCCGTGCGACGGCCTGCTCGAACCTTCGACGCTTGACAGAACGCTTGGCTCAGGGGAGGGACCGCGATGGATCATGGATGCCAACCGAGGCGGCCGCGTCACGTTGCGACAGCATGGAGTGAGTCTCCTCCTGTGTCTGTCGCGGCCTCGAGGGGCATCCGTTGTCCATCTCGAGTCCACCAAGACACCACCACCATCGCCGCGGTCGTCGCACAGCCATCGCCGCCCAGCAGATCGCTCTGCCTGCTGCAGCGCCGTCTTGTCGCGTCCAGTCGACCTGTCGTGCGGCCTCGGGGGTCCCGCGTCCTCGAGGCACGGCTGTCTGCCCTCTCCTGCTCTCTGCAGACACAGAGCGCTTCATCTGCGTCGCGGCCGTTGCATCTCCATCGCCGCACGGGCTCGACCACCGGCACGAGCGCTCTCCGCGCCGGACGGCCCTTGCTGTCCCCTTTGCTATCGTGGTCCCTGATCTGATCTCCTCCCCTCCTCCCCCCAGCCCTCTTGCCCTTTCCACCACCTGCCATCCCCGATCGCGACGGATCAGGCACTGGTTTGCCGTTCCGGAGCCGGACGGGTGCATGGTGGGAAGACTGTTGACCGTGTTGACGGCGGGCTGGTTGTGGGAAGGCTCCCCGTCGCGACGTCCTCCATCCCAGCCGTTGTGCGGTGACCACGAGAGAGAGAGAGAGAGAGATAACACGAACGTGGGCAGTTCGCCATGGTGACCAGCATGGACTTGGCGGGCATCCTGCCCAAGGTCAAGTGCTCCAGCTGCGGGACCGAGGTCGAGATCTCCGCCATGGGAGACCACGTCTGTCCCAGACCAGCTCCGAGTAAGCAAACGCCTCTGTGTGCTTGTCGAGTATCGCGTTGACGGACATTGTGTGTGCACAGCCTTACCGGCCTCACCACCGCCGGACCAGGAGCAGCAGGCCAACCCGTCGTCCCCCAAGCCCGGGAGGCCGGGCCTGCCTCGCATCGACCCTCCGGCAGCCAGTACGTCTTCTACGGTTAGGGCTTTTGTATACCGTCTGCTAACCTGACGTCCGTCCCAGATCGACCGTTTCTGCGACCAGAGCCGCTGACGCCGGCCAGCAGCAATGAATCTCGTTCGGTCTCGCCCCTGTCGCCATCCGCAGGGCCCAAATCTCCTCACCGCGCACCGCAGCGCAGTCATACCTCTCCCCTGCTGGCGGATCCTCCGTCCCCGGAGCTCACGAATCTCGACTGCGCGTTTCCCCCGTTCCCTCTGAAGAAAAATGCCAAGTCCAGCGCGTCCAGCACCCGGCCGCGCGCGGATTCCAATGCCACCCCGAAGATGCACCCACCGGCGCCGGGACCACCGCCGGACGAACTGTTCCCCACCCCACGGGCAGGCCATCGGCGGACCGACACGAGAAGCAGCGTCGCCAGCTCCGCCTCGCGGCCGTCGACGGCGAATTCGACCCGGCGGCCCTCGACGGCTGGCTCGCGAGGGCCCCGCAACGTCATGGACGAGGTGCCTCCCGTGCCCATGGGCCCGATCCGGTCCTTCACCCCGACGCCCAGGAACGGCACTCGAGACTCGAGCGTCTCGGGCAGTCCTTCCAAGCGAGCCGGGAACTCCACGGGCTCTGATTTGGGTCTGACAGCGGAGCCCAAGAGCTACGAGGACGGAAATGACGTCTTGGATACGGCTGCCGCGCTGCGTCGATCGCGAACCCTGTCCGTGACGAGCGGGAACCGAGACAGCGTCGGGAGCACGAGAGACTCTCTTCTGCGGAGGCCATCGCAGCCCTCTGACCTCGGTCGAAGTCAGAGGCCAACCCTCTCGGACGTGGATATGCCTCCGATCCCGGAGTCCAAGTTGACACCGACGACACCGACGTATAAACCCTATCGGCCTCCAACCCCCTCGACACCTGTGGCCGGAACAGCAGGGATTCCGCCGCCCAGTCCGACCCTTGGGGCTTCTCAACAGAGCGGGAACGTGGGAACGAGCGGGGATAAGGGGAAGAAGGGTGGTGGTGGAAAGGATGACGTGGGAGGCCTGTCGGTCTCGAAGTTTGCACGCGCCCTGGATCTGGACGCCCCAGACAGTTCCGACGAAAGCCCGCCTGCATCGCCCCGACTGTCGCCGTCACGGGCACGGAGCGGGAGCTCACTGTCGAGCCCACCGTCGGAGACGTCGCACCCAGCACGGCAGGAACCTTCGGAGCTGAGAGGCCCTGATCCTGTCCAGGATAAGCTGCGGCCCAAAGGTGACGTGCCGGCAGCTGATGGAGACGGGGAGATCATCAAACAGACTACATTGGCGCCTCCTCGTATGCCGTACTTCGATGTCCCCGATTCCCCTACTGATCCCGCCATCCAGCATGGGGGGCTGTCTCTCGTCCCGGAGAAGCCCCCTGCCCCTCCTCCAGAACCAGAACCCCCTGCGTCTCAACCGCCGCCTTCAACGAAATCAGCTCCGGATCCCGCTGAGCCCGCTACTGAGCCTCCTGCCCAGCCTGCTACCCGCGCGCCCCCGAGACGGCGCTGCCGCGGCTGCGGAGAACTCATCACCGGGAAATCCGTCGGCTCCGCGGACGGCCGCCTGACGGGCCGGTACCACAAGGCCTGCTTTGTCTGCCACAAGTGCCGGGAACCGTTCCAGACGGCCGACTTTTACGTCTGGGACGACCATCCCTACTGCGCGCAGCACTACCACGAGCTGAACGGCTCCCTGTGCTGCGCCTGCAACACGGGAATCGAGGGCCAGTACCTCGAGACCGAAGAGCGCGCCGGCCGCGGCGCATCCGACCGTCAGAAGTACCATCCCGACTGCCTCAAGTGCTCCGCGTGCAAGATCGTCCTGAAAGGCGACTTCTTCGAGTGGAACGGCCGCGTGTACTGCGAGCGGGACGCGCGGCGAGCAGCGGCCATGACCCCGCCGCCCGGCCCTCGGCGGCCGCCGATGCCGCCGCAGGGGCGTGGCTACCCGCCAGGACCGCCTGGGCGTCCGGGTCCGCGACCCGGTCCTCCTCCTGGAGCCGGGCCAGGAGGCCCTCATCTGGGCCCGCCGGGGGGTGCTGCGCGTCGGTTCCCCGAGCGGAGAACGACCAGGTTGATGATGACATGAATGTCTCTGTGTCGTTTTCTCACGGGCGTGGTGTGTTTGGGAAGCGTTTGTTACCATTCTCCTACATCTCCATTCGTTCCATTCCATCCCGTTTCATTCCGGTGCCCATCGTTACTTGGCTTATTTCTGATATCCTCTGTTCATGTCCTTTCTTTTCTTATGCGGCATTGCATTCTAGATATCCCTGTACAGCATGCACGTTTCTTTACTTTTTTTTTTCCTTTTTTCCACGGCCCCGGCGCCGCTCTTTGCATTTCATGCCGTACCTTGACCTCGTGCGTGTTGACCAGCATTATACCCCCTTTCCATTCGATTCGGTCGTTGGATTTTGCATTTAGCGGATCGCATTCTCCGTTCTACATTTCATACAGACGTAGTGTTTATTATTTTCTCGCCGCTCCTCGGAGGGCTGCGGGTTCTTATTTTATATACAGTATCATTAGGTCTATGATTCATTCGATACTCAAACCCATCTGGCTCATCGATCCGTTGTCTGTATAGGACCATTGTGTTCTTGTAGTAGCTACTCGCTGTACTATCTGTTCCGCTCGTCGGTCGGTCAGTTGTGTGTGTGTCGCGGCTGATAGTGTCGATGTCGGTAGGTGCTAGGTAGGTAGGTAGGTAGGTTGTCAGGGGAAGTTCTCTTTTTTCTTTAGAAATATGTCCGAAATGTCCGAAATGCTCGATGGGTTGAGAAATGTAGAGTAATACAAAATGAACATCAAAGTCGCTGTCTATCCTTGTAGGATGAGACAGACCTATTGGAAACCGATGCATGTTCTCCAGCTCGAGTATTTGCATTCTGATTGGTCTCTTGGTGTGGTGGGGGGGTTGGGGGGGCGGGTTTGCAGACAGAATCTCTCTCACCGCCTTGATGGAACCCCTGGCTGGTCGGCCGGCCGGCCGGCCCATGCAGCCGTTGCTGCTGCTGCTGCTGCTCACCGCCTGAGTCTTCTCCATCTGGCCAAGGTTTTGACCAATGAATATCCCGGATGACTGGCAAGTAACATGATTATCAATGATTGACCTAGACAGTGTTTTTTGCCTGTGGATCTTCTCTCTTCTTCTTCTTCATTGTATTCATGCTGCCGTGAGTATCTATACATATTTACATTAGGGGTGGGTGCATCAGTAATAATCACCACTAGTATATAGTATATATATACATATATATTCATCACCTCTCAACACAACGAAGTCTATTATATGCATTCATGCATATATGCATGTTGTTCGCTGCGGCTCTGCTTAAGAACAGGATGAATTGAAGGTGTTTACATGGCTAATGCAAGGATTTATTTCTTGGATTTTATTTTTTTATAAAAAAATTAATCTACTAGTCTAGCCTGTGGGTGGTGGGTCATTGATAAATAGATAGATTTATCGACGATAGATAGTAGAATTGATTGCATCAATCCAGATAGATAGATCGTTTATATCATCTCGTCCTGTCTCATCTTTGTCTTGTCTCGTCTTATACCCTATAATGAATGTGGTATTATATTACATCTTCTTCTCCTGCCCAACTCCAACGGCTGTACTCTGCAACAACGCGACCCGGTACCCGTCCACGGGCGGCAGATGCCGCGTCTTCAACCACCCAAACAACAGCACTACCACCGCGACGAACAGCAGCTCGACGTGCTCCCGCAGTGTAATCCGATCTTTCTCGTCGTCGTTGTTATCGTCATCATCGTCGTCATCCCACTCATCGCACATGGCGCGGAATAAGGCTGGATCGTCCGTGACCACGCCGTCCACGTGCTTCCGCACGCACCACCGCATGTAAGGCCGCTTGTTGACGGTCCACACGAAGACGGGCCGTCCCGCGGCTTTGGCTTCCTCGAGGAACCCCGCGCCCAGCGGGCCCATGAGCACCTTCTGGTTGATGTTGAAGGAGACGTTGGGGATGGAGAGGAACTGGCGGGCGTAGGAGATGGAGAAGGTAATCAGCGTGATGGGGAAGTCGGGAAGGTACGTTCGGGCGAGGGGGAGGTGTTTTGCCTGTCGTCGTCAGATCGAATCGAATCAGAATGTGGCAAAGGAGGGCTGCTTACCGACCAGCAGCCCAGGACGACGCGCTCATGCCATGGTCGCTTCCCCGGCGGCACGGACTCGATGGTCTCCGCGATGCGGCGCATGATGGTGGCTGGGTCGTTGTCCAGCTGGGCCGTCAGTGGAGAACAACGTGCATAGCATGAGAATACATCTCGTAGTTCGTACCTTAATGTCCAGCAACAGCCAGATCTCCTCCAGCCCGGGAGAGGCAAGATACTCCAGCACGTCCACCAGCCGCGGCATGCGATCATGCGGCTCCTTGAGCGTGCGCAGCGTCTTGAGGTACGCCCAGTCGCAGTCGATCACGTACTTGTTGACCCCGAAACACCGCTTCAGCGTGGCATCCTGGCACGTCATCAGTATGGCGGGAGCCGGATCTAAGATACCTAGGTCTGAAGGTAGGTAGGTAGGTAGGTAAATAGGTATTTGATAACTAGACCGGCCGTACATGGGAGATGACCACCACTCCGTCCCGCGACAGGTGCAGATCCGTCTCGATGGCGTGGCTGCCCGCCTCGACGGCGCCCTTGAAGGCCCCCATCGTGTTCTCCGGGTACTTGTTCTTGTACCCGCGGTGGGCGATGGTCTGGGGGAAACGCATTCCGGGCCCATTGGTCTTGGAGCGGACGGTATGTGCTGGCGGGCTGTTAGCTGGGTACCTGCCTAGGCAGGCATCCTCCGGTGAAGAGCGACGACCAGACACATACCGGATGGGAAGAGGGCTTTCTCTCGGAGCAGCGGAGTTTCCTCCGACGGCGACGAGCTGTGCTCGTGCCGCAGGGAAGAGGCCATGTTTTCCAGGAGGGGCGTCTGGGCCTCCATGATGGCGGTCGGACTGTCGACTGGTGAGACTGGTGTTGTGGGAGAGGAGGAAGAAAGGAGAGATGGGATCAGCTCACGATGAGATATGAAGATCTCGCTGGACAACCAGGGTTGAGGCCGAGTATAAGTCGGGAGCGTGTGCGGGTGGCCTCTGAACCGGGGGACAGCTCGAGTATGAAGGATGGACAGGACAGGACAGGACAGACACAACCAGCAGGACGCAGCAAAACAACCTTGCAGGAGATCAAAGAGGAGAGTGACGATGTGCCTTGATGTCCTGACAAAGAATTGAGATGCTCAGCGGCGCAGCAGACAGAAAGACGAGATGGAGGCCGTCGGAGCTTCGGAGTTAAGCGTCCACGGTTGGAGGGCGGAGACGGAGGGGAGACGGAGAGGCATAGATCAACCGCACACGTATACTATATATATCCCTGGATTACCTGCTCGAGGGACCTGAATGGAGCATGCGCGCACGGTCGATGCGAAGCTGGTCAGAGAGACGGGCGTGGAGGTGCGGAGAAGAAGAGTCGGTGACGGGGCGTCTGTTCCTGATCGAAATACTGCAGCTTGCCGACGGGCCGATACGTGGTCGCCGAAGATCGTCTGCTGACAAGTCGATTGATTCCGCGGGCTCCATCGACGAGAGAGACACAGCTGGACGACTGGCTGATCTCCGCGGGTTTTTTTCGTCCTCTGGTTATCTTGGGACCGTCACTGCCATGGTCCTGTCCGGGGTCTGCGTGCTGAAGCCGCCAGACAAGCCTCGTCAATGCGACATCGACAAGACGGGAGATCGCCGCGCGAAGACCGCTCCGACACGGCGAGCCAGCTGCTCTCGTGAGACAGAACCAGCTCTGGGGGCATAAGATGCTGCCCAAACAGGAATCCCGGACCTTCAAGACATGGACAGTCTCGGCTATTTTTCTGGACAGGAGACGACGGCGGTGACAGCTCGAGCTGCCAAGCCGTCATGCACTCGGTCTGTGCTTCGGATACCGGCCACAAAGCCCTAGACGCGTCTGTCGATACCCCGGGTTATCATTATCTGGCGATAAGCAAGACTCGTTCGCCAGTGGACAGGTGAGAGGAGTGCCAAGCGTCTACGGACCATTGCTGAGGTCGTACCTAATGCGGTGAAAGATGCAGCTCGGGCCATTGACCACTAAAGAACATACTGTCATCTTTCTGATACGGGGACTCTGAAGGATCCTGTCCTACCGGGCACGACGCGGTGTGGATTGGTGCGCTGGTGGGGCGTCGGATTAAGAAATCTGACGTAAGGGCAATAGAGTTGCGCTTCTCGACCCCGCGAACATTTCCCCCTCAGTCTGTACGGAGCATATATCTGGACCACTACAGCCTCAATCATGTCGTCGATCCAGCAGTGGGAGACGGCCCTGGATGGGCTGGACAGCCTCGTCATGACCGAGGCTCCCAGGCCCGTCCCGGGGGACCACGAAGTCCTCGTCGAGATCCACACAGTCTCGCTCAACTACCGTGACACTGAAGGTGGATTGCTCCTGGTTCCGTGATGGAGGAAAATGTACATCTTACTGATTCGCACGTTCTCAAGTCGCCATGGGCCTCTACAACCACCACAAGGGAATCCATCAGGGAACGACCGTCGTCCCCTGCTCCGACATGTGCGGTGTCGTGATCGAAGTCGGAAAGGGAGTCACCTCCTGGAAGGTCGGGGACCGCGTCCTGTCGACCTTCACCCAGACCCATCTCACGGGCCAGATCCAGCCGAAAGACATGGCCTCGGGTCTCGGGTTCCCACTGCCCGGCGTGCTGACGACCCATCGCGTGTTTCCCGAGTACGGGCTGGTGAGGGCACCAGAGTACATGACCGACGAGGAAGCGTGTACGCTGCCGATTGCCAGTCTGACGGCGTGGATGTCCATCAACGGGATGCGGCCGATGGGGCAGAACGGCGGAGAGGGCGAGTATGTCCTCCTCCAGGGCACGGGCGGCGTGTCCATCGCTGGGCTGCAGATCGCGAAGGCCAGCGGTGCTAAAGGTAGGTTGACAGTTGTCGCTATTCCACGGGACTATATTGTCCTCGATCTGAAATTTATTGCAGCATGGCAGCAAGGCTAACAACCCAGTCATCATCACCTCCTCATCCGATGCCAAGCTGGCGCAAGCAAAGCAGCTGGGCGCAGACTTCTGCATCAACTACCGCACCAACCCCGACTGGCAGAACGCTGTCATGCAATTCACCGAGGACCACGGCGTAGACATCATCCTTGAGACCGGCGGCTCCAAGACGCTCCGCAAGAGCTTCGACTGCGTCGCCTGGGGCGGTCTGATCAACTGCATCGGCTACCTGTCGGGCAAGGTGGACGAGGCGCCCGAGGACCGCACCAACGTGAACGTGCTGGCACTGCGGCGGACGGTGACGCTCAAGGGGATCATCAACGGGCCGCGCGATCGCTTCGAGGAGATGATCGCCTTCTACGAGCGGCACCGCATTCGGCCGGTGGTGCACCGCGTGTTCGCGTTCGAGGAGGCCCGCGACGCCTTCAAGTACCTCTACAGCGGGAGCCATTTCGGCAAGGTCGTGATCAGAGTGAAGGCGTAGAGTCAGAATCACGGCCTGTTCTGTATATAGGTTGCAACAGTAGACGTATTAAAACCCCACGGTTCAGGAAGCACTTTATATTAGGTATATAACCCGAAATCATGAAAAGACCTCTACAGTTTAGACAGAACAGATATTGCTTTGTTTGTGGTCTGGGATCCAGAACAGCGTTGATGTGTATACGATTGGATACCGGGATACATCGGATACTTTGCGAAAGTATCAGTTCAATTCCAAACTCTCTGAACATGTGAGAAGTAATGATGCCAGAAGAGAACGGGATTTCAGGTCTGAGTTAAGAGACACTCATCTTGTACAGTCATGCCCTGAAACTAATAAACAATAACCTGAGACCACAAGAGACTTGGTATGTACCTCCTCGCTTTTTTTATTTACAATTCGGTGGCTCGTTTTGGAGTAATGCATGCAACTCAACGGCTCTGCATTGGATCGAAATCAATCCATTCTCTCCTCGTAATGCGATAATCCAACCGAGTAAGTCCCGCGTAGATAAATTCTGGTCATTAGGTCTAGATCTTGAATTGAGTTTTTACAGCTATCCATATCCACGGTACTGGCCAACCAATGGTGCACTTGAACCAGACAGCAGCTCTCTTCAGATGAGATAGAAATGCGTTGTTTGAAGATCATAAACATATTGTAACTCTTACGTAGATAGCACGATGGGTTAAGAAACGCAATGTAGGTACTCTGTATATCTAGTATATAGGTATCCTTATTGACCAGTTGTCCTGTTCATTCAGTAATAGTATATATAAAAAATATATTCTCTATTTCTCTCTGTCAGAAGCTCAATCATTGCTATATAGAGTTGTATTATTAAGATTTAAGAAAAGTCATTCTACAAGCTAGCTCTAACCTCATAATATTACTATCTGTATCTAATTTTTATATCTTATTAAAGAAATATTATAATCACCAACTCGGGTTACTTATTGTGAAGCACCATCTACAGGATACTTCATACTCCATCACGAACAAAACCATGCAAGCGCTGTCCAACCTCCCAGTCCATGCTCTGCCCATGGACCAGCCTCCTCCGTCGGAGATCCTCACCGACGACTCGGGCCACGACGCCTACCGCTGGCTGCTGACCGGGAATGAGCGCGCCCGCATTGCGCAGATGCTCGATACGGAGCGTAAGTTCGATCTAAAGAATTACATCCTATATTCCTATGCATTGATATGTATATATATGTACTGACACCCGATCAAACCAAGCATCTTCAATCGGGCCCCTCCGCGGCAACTCATGAACCGCGACCGCGCCGTCTGCCGCCGCTGCGGGATGCACTCCGGGCTCGACGACCTCGTGCACAACGCGCTCTACGGCGGCATCCATGGCTCGAGTTCATGCTGGACGTGCTGCGGCATGGGCCCAAGGGCCCCAGTCCGCAGCATCGCGTCGTGTGTTCGGACTGTGGTGCGGTGCATGAAGGGACGTTTGGGTGGAGTGCGCATCATGGGAGTTGGTATCATTAGGTACCTAAGGATCTATGTATGTAGCTTCTAGGGGAGGGATGGAGGTAGGTTAGTAGTTTTTAGGGAGTAAGATTGAGGGTTTCTGGTCTGGGAGCGACTGTTATGAAAAGATGAAGAGAGAGCATGTGAATTGTTCATAGCGCAAACAGGGGAAACAATCAATATTATAGTTGTTATTCGAAGAAAAGAGCCAGCCTGACTGGCCAGGCCTCGCCTATCTAACCCTCCTACGCGTCGGACTGCTTGCTGCTTCTCACGATATCCATATCACATTCCAATGTCGTCATATCCACCACACCGAGAACATCCTGCTATAGTTTATTTGCTATATGTTTATAAAATGCGGTTAGTCGCAAGTCTCGAATCAAATTATGCCGCCAGTATTCGAACTATCACAGCGCAGGAGGCAAACAACAAATGTGATAGTCACATATGGCAGGAACCTTGCATTAGAGCAGCGGGCACCAAAATGCATGCACCTTGTAGGTAGTATTGCAGCGGCATGTGCGATGGCCAATTGTGAATCAGGCTGGCCCCTGGGCACGAGTCCCAGTCCTATATTTCGATTCTCATTCGAGGGAATTAATGCGAGTATCTGAGGCGCAATGGATGCGACCGTAGCCTTGCTATGCAAAGGCCGCAAGGCTAGATAGAGTCGGCCTCGTCGTCTCAACAGGCTGCCCCGAGACGTGGTTTCCATCTTCTCCATGTCATCTCTCCCAAAGACCTCCACGGTGTTGTCAGACAATCAAATGTGATTATTCTTTTCCAGGAATACTACTATTCTTATATTCCAGTCATCGGACGATCCATACCCTGACACAATCTGGGAAAAGCATAGTAGCGACTCTCAGACCATACGCGCCGTTTCCATCGACGCTCATCGTTGCCATTCTGCACAGTTTTCGCAAAATATCAATCATGACTGACCCTCTTTCTGTCACAAGCGGTGCTGTTGGCATCGTATCGTTTGGCCTGTCTGTCTGCCAGGGTATCATCTCCTACTGCGGATCATGGAAGGACCGCGACCAAGAGATCAGCAGCATCTTGAACAAGGCTGGTGGACTGAGACAGACTCTTCAAGTATTGGAGAACTTTCTACAGGGCGATGGATCAATAGATGCGGGAGATGGCGCTATATATGCCGATGTGCGAGATAAAGTCAAGGCGTGCAATGGGAAATAGAAAAAACTCGACAAAATGCTCAGGAAATGCAAAGGAAGAACACAATCGAATACTCTGCGCGGGAAACTGCGAGCACATAGGAAGAGGGCCCTATATCTCTTTCAACGGGCGAGTCTGTTGAGTATGAAGGAATCCTTGGACAGCCTTCAGGCGAATTTAGAAACTGCGCTACTGGTGTAAGTTCGCCTTTTCAGATTATGTAAAAAGATATTCTGATCGTTTCTAATATAGGACGCTTGTGAGTACATTCACAAAAGCTGACCTATGTACACAAGAAGTTGGAAAGAAGATTGATGATAGCGTAAACATCCCTAAGCCGTGCTATATGGTTGAATTCTGACAACTTGCAGATGTCGACGATCCAATCCTTTCAGAGAAAGCTTATTCACAAACCCGCATTACTCCGGTCACTCTGTGACGAGAGACAAGATCTGCAAGAGGAGATACAACGCAATATGCAAGCTACAACACAATTAATTGCCATAACCGGCAACTTATATAGGCCCCAGACAGGCTCCAGAACGCTTTGCACCTGTTCAAAACGATTACACATAGCCCCATCCCACTATTCTATTTGGAAACTAAACTTCCGTCAAATTACGTAAATCCTTCACGATCCTTCTTGTCCTCTATACCCTTTTGCGCAAAAGAAGACTCGGCAGGCAAAATTTGAAATCCGCAGTCGGTTATTAGGATCCGCACTAAAGATCGCGATGTCCATGACGACGGGAGCCGGAGGCTTGTCAATTAGTCCTCAGCTGAGCTTCCGGGCAGTTGTGCCTTCAGATTCGCCTGCATTCAAACTTGTTAATTTTGAGCAGTGCATCTTAGATGGTCGCAAGCCTTGGTCGTCTGTTAAAACGTTGGATCTCACCTTTCAGTAACTGTATCAACTATTCTGTCAGGGAAAAGCAGCTCCTACTGACATGACACCAGATGGAAAAACTGTCCTACATGTATGGACCATCACCCCAAATTGAATAGAGTTACTGACATTCTTTCAAAGCATATCTGCTCGTGGATTGACTATGTGGATTTTAAGTCTCCAGAAGTTTTAGAGAGCTATTGTCGGCTACTCAAGGACACCACCGCTACTGGAGTGTTACTAGATGAGAGGGACAACCATGGCTATACTCCCCCAGACGTGTCGGTGACAGTGACAGAGAGCCCAATCATTTCCTCGTTCCATGGACGGACGGAAATTATTTTCGATACCAGTTTAACTCTAATTGATGCTGGAGCGTATGTGACAGAAAATATTTTCCATCCTAGGGAGGGATGTGCGATATCACGCCTGAAAAGATACCTTCGATCCATAAGGAATCGAAAGGAGGAAGGTACGATTTACAGAATCTAATGGCTGTTGGAATACTGAATGATTCTAGGTCTTTTTTGACCTCATAGCAGCTCTTATCAACGAATCTGAAAATGAACTGAAGAGGGTCTGTTCTGCTAGTTCTACCGATGTCAATGAGCGTATCTGCGGAACCCCAGCGCTGGCACTATCGGTAGATTGGCCTCAAGGAATAAAATTGCTTTGAGAGGCGGGAGCAGATGTCAACCTGAAAGATTCCTATGGATGGTCACCAATTGAGCACGCATGTCGGCGCAGATGTCTCCCGTCAGTCCAATTATTGTTAGAGGCGGGGTGTGCCCTGGATGATCTTAATCTTGGGTATTATCTAGGATTCTATCCTTGCTCTCCGGAGAAACCTGTAGGGACTGAATTAACAAGCTCTTGCGCCGTGCCTTCTGCTCGGATGTTACCATGTTCGTTTCCCCCTCCCCCCACATTGGAGGAACCTCGCGCTTGGCGCTTTATCCATCAGGCCCTATACAACGAGCTCCGCTGAGCAGATGTGGATCTGCAACCTCAGCTTGTTTGCACCGAGTCATGGCGACGGAGCAGGAGAGCCAGATCCAACGACTGAGCTTCGCAGCTACATGTTGGCGTCGCACACGGCGCGATGCAGCCGTTGACCGCTACTTGGGGGGGGGGGGGGGGGGGGGGAGGATAAAATGCAATTATGGACCTATTTGCCTATCTGTCTGGTGTTCAATTCCTGGAGCTGAGCGGTGCGGATCAGGCAGGCAGAATAAAGCAAAAGGGATTATACGTTAGTACGGCCTAGTACTTTATGTACAGCACCTCCCGCGGGGCAAACATACGGGAGCATTCATCTTCTTCCCTCCCATTCCTCCTACCTTCCACTACATCATATACCTATAAAATTATGTCTGAGTCTGACAGCACCCGCTCCCCGAACAAGGGCCAGATCTCGCCCCTCCCAGGCGTGACGCACTTCATCACTGCCATGACGCCGCTGGCAAGGCCGTCGTCCGCGACACGCGCCCGGGGAACTGGACTCCCTCGACAACAACAACATGGCCTTTGACGTCGTGTACACGACCTCCGAATTCCCCGCGAACCTGAACGACGACAGGGACATCAATGCGCACGACGCGCTGCTCGCCTCAGGCAAGACGGGCCTCGTGAACCCCGGAGGCACCGTCTGCCGCATTGTCGACTTCGCCCCGGGCTACGAGTGCGTCATGCACCGCACGCAGAGCCTCGACTACGGCATCGTCCTCGAAGGGACCATCGAGATGCTCCTCGACTCGGGGGAGACGCGGACCATGCGACGTGGGGACGTCGCTGTCCAGCGGGCGACCATGCATGCCTGGCGGAATCCGAGTAAGGACGAGTGGGCCCGGATGGTCTTCATCCTGCAGGAGTGTCGGAAGGTGTGTGTGAATGGGGAGGAGTTGGGGGAGGATCTGGGACAGGGGACACAGGGGGTGCCGTCGAGTGGGAGTGGTAGTTGAGTTCGGTCTCTTTTATAGACTACATACGTTGATACATTCGTCGGAGTTTCGAAAGGAATTGGTTGGGCTGAGTGGATACTTGCACGATCTACTGCACTGTGATTGACTTGATACACCTGAAAGGGGTTAAAAAATGCGAGCATAGACCCGAAATTAGAAGAGAGAAATAATTGAGATTCCACATATTAAAGAAGAAGAGGAAGCATCTTGTCCGAAGCCCAAGAACGTACATATACGTGCTGTCTCCTCGTGAATTATTTTCAATGTCTGATATATCTCGTTGCGAATTGGTATATCTCCTATCACCTCAACTTGATTCTTGTCGTCTGCCACTTCCGGGACTACTCCTCTCTGGATATCTCAAAAGTTTCTCACCTTTCCATATATACCACATCAGGGATATAGCTAGCACATGCGGCCATAGGGTGTGGAAAACAGGGCTTCCCGTCCGCTCAGCCGTACTTAAGCCACACGCCGGCCGGTTAGTAGTTGGGTGGGTGACCACCAGCGAATCCCGGCTGCTGCATGTTATTTTATTGTTTACAATTTTTGACAAATCCCTATATGTTTGTGATTTATGTCCTTGAGTGGATGGTGTTCATCGCGTTGGAGCGATAAAATGTAGGACCAAGGTGGGGAGTTTGAGGATCTGGCACCATTGCAAATTTGCAATTATCTTTCATGTTTCTTTTCCCCCTTATGATCCATGATCAAATTAATTTATGGTTGAACTAAATGGCGGTTCAAGTATTTGAAACCTTGGTTTCTCTATTAATATGTATGTACTGTACATGTATAAGGTTTCTTAGATGGAATTTTAAGAGTCCTGCTTATAATGATTCCGGTTCAAACACACTGCTGGGTTCCATTGCGGAATTATAGAATTGTACGCTGTGCAGACAGCTAGCCGTGGAGGCAGTAAGGGTGAATGTGTTTAGTCCATCTGCAGTTTGAAGGTCGATCCAGGAGCGAGTACAGGGAGGTCGAAGAGTCTAGATGGAACATACTGAATTCTCGTGCTTCATGTTTCTTTTTGTCATTTTGTTCCTTAGCTGAGCTATGTATGTGATTGATGTATACAGATTTCCATGGATATACTCCACCCCTGACTAGTCTTCAATATGGAGTAACCCTGTGTCTCCATTCCCTTCTCTTCCTTCTTTTCTGAGCATATACAGTAAATATCAGGATATATCCCGCTACAGGGTAAACCGCCAATACAGATGCTTCTCCCCGCCTCTGAGAAATTGTAGATCTCACCCTCCTGCAGCAAGTTGAACTTACTGTCCCTCTTGTTTGTTCTCTGTGTGCATCTTAACTGACATGAACAGCACCAGAAGGCCACCCAGCACCGTCACACTGAACAGAGATCAGAAGCCCATCCGGTACAGCGGGGCATCTGTTGCAGGGAGGAGGTAGCCCGTTGCAACGCCCATGGTTGCACTGAAGGCTTGGTAGAGGCCGATGGCGCAGGCCTGTCATAGAAGTATTCTGGTTAGGTTTTGGAGGTATCACTGGACGAAATATGGATGTGTGTATACCTTTTTAATGTCATCATAACAATTGTCGGTAATATTACTCAGAGAAAGCGTTACCCTCGCCAGCACGGCAGGATGGATGAGGAACAAAGCCCCGTAGCGCACGTTCCGGTACGACACGTGGAGCCCCGCGAGCATCAGATACCCGACGGCAGCGACGGTCGCGTGGACGACAAAGAGAGCAGCGTAAAGATGTAGCCGATCTGAAATCTGCGCCACGATGAAAGTCTGCACTGATGTTAGTCCACCAGCACTACTATGTCCTTACGGTGTATGTTGCGCATAGCATATAGATTCTTACCATGACAAAAGCAACGCAGAATGGCGGAGCCACCATCAGCTGTGACTTGATGTTGCCGTACACAAACTAGTTGATGATGATCGGCGTGAATGTTGACAGCGTGTATGTCAAAATGGCCTGTGTCAGGTAGATGATAATGTTGATGACCATCTGCCAGCCCAGCAGGCTCCACCCCAACTTGTGCCAGCTGAAGTGCCCATGTGTCCTGTTTCTGTTGCGCAGCATCCGCTACTTGGTGACCTCGCGTACGCGGGGATTCAGCCAGCGCGTGTTGTGCGGGCGGTCTGGGAGGATATAGAAGCAGGCAAGGGCAACAAAGAGGGTCAGGCCACCTTTGATGATGAAGAGGAGCCACCAGTTCTTGAGCTTGCTTTTGATTTGTGCGATAATGTAGGCCTGTGTTATTAGCAACCGTTGAATCATTCCATCCTGAGGTATGTAGGTGTATATGACTTGCAATCCATCCACTGAATGCTCCGGCAAAAAGACATTGCAGACAGATAGATGGATATCTGCCTTCCCCATTCCTCCTGTGGATACCAGAATGTCAGGATGTATGGCGCTCCGCAGATGACAGCACTCGAAGGGGGCCGGGAAGAACTAGAGTATGGTGATACCTGCTGCGTTGCTGGCGGCTGCCATCATCGTTGGAATGCTACCCCAGATGAGCATCGCGGATGTGACCCGGACGCTGGGCCGCATGAAATGCATGCCCAGGTTGTTGCCATGCTTGCCAATGCAGGTAGGAGCGAAGAAGATGGGGATGGCCAAGCTGTACTTGGCCGAGTCCAGGCTCACGGCGTCCTTGATGTCCATGAGCACCGCGTTGCCCAGGTTCGACCGGTCCAGCTAGGTGACAACGTACACGAGGAACAGGAACAGAGGCAGGCGCCTGTCGATCTTCCGCCGCACCTTGCGCTCCTCCTTGGGTGTCATGAGCGGGTCGAGCCGGTGGAAGATGTGGATGTTGGGATTGCGGACGTGAGCGCGCAGCTTGGTCTTGAGCTTGTTGGGGCTCTGCTCTGCGGTGGAGGTCGTTTCTGCATGGACAGCTTCCACCTTCTCTGTGTTGGCCTCTAAAGATGACATTCTGCTGTTCTTAGTGTAGCTTTTCTGGGTATATAGATGGTTAAGCACCGGGATGCTGTGGGGGACCAAATTCAGATGATATTAAGATCCCAATACACGGACCAAAGAAGAGGTTATTCTCCTAGAAAATGACGGGAAAGCAAAACCAATTCATCTCCCGTAATCTTTATATGAGCAGCATTTTGGCGCCCTCCCTGCCCCAGGAAACTGGGCGAGAGGACGCCAAGATCGGCGCAGAGTCCGGGCTCGAAGCCCATTAAACTGCTATGCGATGTGAAGTTCTGCAGACCTTGGACAAAAAGTGCCAGCTAGCTCAAGCCACGCTGTCCGCCGGTGGGCAATATCTGTGAGATTGTTGTTTGCCAACTGATTGGGCGGGGATGTCCCTACTGTCCGCTGGCCACGGATCCGGACGAGTGGCTTTTGTCTGTTTAAAGGATGTTTGGAGCGATATAGCGCTCTAGAAGAGTGGTCGAGGGGCCGGTCCGTATAGGTGCATGGATACTTGGCTGCTTCGGACGACAGCTTCCTATCCCTGCAGTGACGCGTTAGTAGTAGACCAGACGACGGGGAAGACGTGGGAGATACCTGGGATACCGGCATCATGGATGACGGCTTGATGTGCCAGTCATAATCCTGGTCCACATGCCTGAAGTGTGCTCACTAGCGATCCCGAGCAGAGCAGACCACATACCCGAGGTTGATGGGGAAGAGGGAGACGCGGCGGATCGCGGCGCGTCTCTATAGTTACTTTGAGGGGGTGGTCCTGGGGCGATGGCTGATTCGTCCACCATGTTGTCGAAGGACCAAACAATAAAGGAGCTCATGGAGGCCCCTTCGATGTTTGCTGCACAAGTTCATGGCTATGGATAAGATTTTCAGAATCTCTTGAATCTGCACAAGTAGCAGCGCTGGAAGACATATATCCAACCTATGCTGCCAAGCATAATTTGACGGTCGACACCGGAGAGACACACATGCTTTGTAACGCAGATAAAGTACATCACATATCTGTTAGTTCCAATTATAGAAAGCATGAAAACAGTTTATGAATAGAGCCCCTGTTGTACCCGACGCAGATTGATAGAAGCTCCTAGTGGAAATTATTCTTGATGAGGCTGCTTGGGGGGGGGGGGGGGGGTTCTTTATATTTCACATGTGTACATACTAATCTTTGTAGCTGATATAGGAGACTTGCTATGCAATGCCTTGGGGATTCTGTGCTGAGCAGGGATCCTGTTAACTCTTGCATTTAAGCTAGCATCATAATAGATACAAATGGCGTCAAGACTAACAATTAAGCTTGAATGAAAAGACACTATGGTGATTGGGCAAATGTCTTATGAGGAATAACCTTACTCAAGACTTGGCTGCGTTCATTTCTGGTTAGGAACTGGTATTTGTTGCATTTTGATGTTGCCTCGAACTCATAGTTGCTCATAATGGCGTGATGGAGAGCCTTAGCTACAGTAGTCACTCCGTACTCCATGAAAGACACTATTATTGAAACTTTCGAACTTCGCAACTGAATTGCGATAAGAAATAACCAGATTATAAAACTCGAGAAAAATTTCAACAGCCAATACGCAATATTGACGTGACTCCATTCAGAACGGCTGAATGGGCGGCGCTCCCTCCCACATGCTCACTAGAATCCTTCGTTTGCCTTTCCATGGCCTTCGCCCGTGCGACACCTGAAAATTATCCGCCAGAAGAAGATCACCTTCATCCAGACTCAGGTTAATTTCCAGCTGGTCAACGATCTCCTCGAGCTTCTCTAGGTACTCGCGGGGAATGGGCGTTCCGTCGCCATAGTCGCATGGCAGGTCTGCCAAAAGCATATCAGATCGGGGAACCATCGCTGGAAAATTAATCGATAGCACATGGATATATGGAGTGCTTACAAGTCATCCCATCATGGCCGATATACGGGGGATCCAAAGCTCCCATATCACGAGTCATTCCAAATCGCCCAACTAATCCGTTAAACCAGACTGGACGTCCGCTTGCTGGAGTCCTGCGGATACCTGTTTGTTGTCCTTTAGTATGACTCCAGTGGAACAAATACAAAATCCCACTTTGAACAAGAGTATGATACTAACCAGGAATATATTGAGTCAGTTCAAGGCTATCATCGTCTGTCCAGCGAAAGTCAGAAGTCAACTTTCGCACTTGCTTCTCGACTTTAGCCTTTTTCGTTGGCAAGTCGTCATCTGAACTAAGCTCCTGGTCGAAGCTGTGTTCGCCCGCCCAGTTGAACTCGTTTCCCTTGCCTTCGTTTCCCGGGGCGCGAAAGAGCATCCTCATAGCAAGGCCACGCTTGTGTACATTCTCAACGAGTTCAGGAAGCGCGGCCTGGACTTTTTCGTAGACGAGCGCGCTGTGCGCAATAGGTGTCTCACCACCTGGTAAAGAGTGGTGGTTAGCATAGTCGGAGGGAAGTCTAAGCTTAATTGCTTATGTAGAGCGCAACGTCGCTGATCCTACCTTGATCTGCCTTCTTTTCGCAATAGAAGTGAATATTCGCAGGGAACCTGGTATACCGGGAGTACTGATCAACCAGGCCAACGTCATCGTGAGGGTCAACGAATGCTGCGCCATGGCCTCATCGTAAAGGATCTATACATACCTCGTTGCGCTGGTAAAAGCGGCGCTCTGGAGGTCCTTCATTTGCTGTCCACACGTTCTCTGCAACGAGATTCCGTTTCCCTGCGAGGCCAATTTGCACAAACGGAGTAGAGCCCCGACTTTTCTAAGCGGCGTTTATGAGTGTCGCGAAGGTCTCTGCGGATGGATGCCCCAGCCCTTTGACCAATATGGCTCCATGTTTCCGAATGAGCTCTGAGAGGCGACCGGACTCAGAAAGCGACCGGATTGCCGCGACAGAGTCATCAAGGTCTGGTGGATTCGCTGCTCCGTCAGTGCGTTTTGCTTTAAGTCCGTGGGGGAATTTGTTGCCGTAGACGATTTACGCCTCAGGTACGGGGAAAGGCTCAAAGGCCACAGCCATCTTGTTGTATTCCAAGAGTGGTCGATTTTCTATTCTCATTCACGGAGCGTGCATCTTATTTATTTATGCCACTGAACAGAGACATTAGGCGTCAGCCGAGTTCGCGATCACACCATTTGATACTAAACCACTGTCATACATGAAAGACGACACAACGCCATCCGGACTCTCCCCGAGCAGGGACCGATTAGACGCTGAAGCTTTTTCTACTGTCTTTGCGCCTTGATTCGTTGCAATGCCAAGAAATATCAATCACATAACAGCATTTTCGCCGTGCATAAGCTATCGTTAGCGGTAGTCCATGCCGCTCCGGGATACAGTCTTCGACTGTTATAAATAAGACTCTGGGCGAACAAAAAAGCGCCGAGACGGGAAATACTTTTTCGAACTGGAGTCATCGCAAATCTCTGCATGAAAATCAACGCGATGGCAGCAAGTGACCATAAAGTCCCCCATGGTGAGCAGTGAGCTCCACATACTGAGTGGTTTCATCGACTTTGGAATCCCACGCTGACGTTTACACAACAGTTTCCACGCCAGAAGTTGTGTCCGATGATGGCGGAGTCAAGACTCACAACTCCCTCCAAGTTGTGGAGTCTCATGTGCTGCAGGAGAGGGAAATTGGAGTCTTCGGAGCCATCTCATTGATGGTGAACAAGATCATCGGAGCAGGGTATGCATACCTTCTGTCCTGTTCTAGATATATATGAATTGGTTTAAGAAGCCTTTTCGGAGCTCTCGGGCAACCTCTGCTAACTTCTTATCTTTGAGGATCTTTTCGACCCCCGCCACAATATTCAAGCTCAGTGGCAGTGTCGGAATGGCACTCATGCTCTGGGTAATTGCAGGCATTATCTCAACATGCGGTGCACTGGTGATGCTTGAATTTGGGTCCGCAATCCCCAGATCAGGTGGTATCAAGCTCTACCTGGAGCGGTCATTCTCTCCGAAGTTACTCCAGATCTGCGTGTACCTGTTCTACTGTGTTTTCCTCCGTAAGTCCACAACGCAGTCGATAATCACCCGCAGGCTACATTTCTGACCCAGGCCAAGAGGTATCTGCTAGCAACGCTATCACGTCGTCCTCTTACCTGCTTCTGGCCGCGGGAGTTGAATCGACGACCTGGAAGTTGCGTGGAATAGCGATCGCCGCTGCAGCATTTTCTATCGGCATCCATGCAGTGACTCCGCGACTCGGAAGGGGTCTGCAGGATATTTTGAGTGCTGTGAAGCTCTTTACTCTGTTCTTCATCGTCTGCACTGGGTTCGCTGCTCTTGCAGGTCATCGCAGAGTGCCTGACCCTCACAACTTTGACGTTGCAACCTCCTTCAAGGGAACATCAAATAACGGCTACAATATTGGGACTGCTCTATTGAATGCCATCTTTTCCTTCCAGGGCTATGACAACGTCAATGCGGTAATTCACCTTCTTCTGCCCGAGAGAGCTGTCCTTTCGCTATCGCTATTAGAGGACAGCATTTGTGGCTAATTAGCTGATGACCAGGTCTTGTCAGAGGTCAAAAATCCCAAGAAGACTCTCCGGATTGCCCTTCCTAGCGCGATGGGAGTGATCACAGTTCTCTATCTCCTTGCCAACGTAGCCTATGTAAGCTCGTCTCTCCTCGGATCGTTTGGGACTGAGTTAAATCTAACCTTGAGAATGATTTCGTGCTTAGTTCGCCGCTGTTCCAAAAGACGAATTTATCCATTTCGAAATTACCATCGCTGCCTCTCTGTTCAGAAACATCTTTGGCCACTCCGCTGCAACCAAGGCCCTCCCGGCTCTCGTGGCCATCTCTGCCCTAGGTCACCTTCTCGGAATTGCCTTCACAGTTCGTATGTAGCTTTTGTCCATGAATAGTTCAGACATCACAAAAATTGAGGCAAAAGCTGATCTGGAATAATATGACGAGAATAGCTCGCGTCATCCAAGAACTGGCCAAAGATGGCGTCACGCCATTCCCAAACGTCGTCATGCAGAACCGGCCATTTCGGACGCCTATCGTCGCCCTCGCCATCCATCTCGGTGTGACGATTCTGTTCATCTGCGCGCCTCCCGCGGGTGACGCTTTCAATTTCATCATCAGCCTGTCCTCGTACCCGACGACTTTCCTCCTGACGGCGATCACGGTCGGACTGGTGAAACTGCGTCTGACAAAAGGGGAAAGCTGGCATCCAGCATTTTCTGCTCCGTGGGTGGTCGTTGGGTTTTACCTGGCGGCTAATGTTGTAAGTTTGTTTGTTTAATTCATCCCGAAGACATGTTATTCTTCCGATAGATTTTTGTTCTTAGATGCTAAAGTTAGGATTCCTACCTAGTTCCTCCTGATAATGCCCTTCGTCCGCCCACCCAATGGCAAGGGCAGCACCAGCCTCCCATACTGGCTCTCCCCAGTTGTAGCTCTCGGCATCCTATCACTCGGAATCGTCTACTACGTGCTGCGATTTGTCCTGCTTCCGTGGATATTTGGCTACGACCTTCAGCTGGTTGCGGTGGAGCTTAGTGATGGATCGCAGGTGACGCGGTATAAGAAGATGAAGAAGGGGAGGAGGAATGAAGTATAGGAAAGTAAAGCGTTTGGAGTGGGATAGGTAGTATGGCATTATCTGGCTGGAGGCCTAGCTCTGACACCATGTCTTGGACCGCTACTGACTCTGAGAAAATAGCATACGAAATGCGCCAAAGTTTCGATCCAAAATGTTCGACAAAATTCTGTCGAAATACTAATGGATTGAGGAACAGGGAACGTCCTCGGGGACAAAACTAGTCTGCCCTTCCATAGAGTAACCGGCAATGCGAGGGAGGGACCGGCTACATCAAATCCCCTGGCGTCGCCCAAAAAAAGACCATGATAACTATGCCTAAGTTATTAGGTTTCTATGACGCCATAGACTATTATATAACCAAAGTCTCATCGTAGCCCTAACTACCCCACATCTAGGGTTTTCGCAATAACCTGCTTGTTGGTTTTATAATTTAGTTCCCCAGCATGCCGCCTGGCACTCTTGGAACAAGCAAGCACTCGGCTTCCAACACAACGTCTATGTCATGTTGGATGAGAGGACGAGGAAAGAGCTGTCAATTGATGGTCTTTTTTTGGCACCATTTCCTTAGACACCCAGACGACAGAGGTATATATAGGCAAGGTGGGAGAATTTCTCTATCCCGTACGAATCGTCATCAGGGCAGTTCCAGGACGCAGCTACAAGAACCACCGAAACTCCGGCGTCGCAGGCCCATCCTTCAACCGCTCCGTCGGCACATCCCTCGCGTCGACCTTAACGCCCCCCTTTCGATCCCTCCGCTTGTTATCAAACCACATGTAGCTCCCCAGCAGACCGGCCAGCAGCGCCCCCGTCGCCCCGAACGCCGCGACGGTGATCAGTGCCGGCATGTACTTGGGCTTGTCCTGCTCTCGGAACACGTTACTGCTCATGAGGCCCATCAGGTTTGCCAGCGGTACGCCGATACTGGTCAGCAGCACCCGACGCCCTTCGTGCGCGACGTTGTTGTTGTACCATGTGCTGAGCAGCACGGACGGCGCGGACGTGCCCCAGGTCATCATGAAGGTTGCGTAGTAGGCGAGTTGGATCTGCGCCTGGACGTCGTCGATGGACGAGTAGATCATGAACCCTGCGAAGGTGAAGAGGAAACCTAGCACGATGAACGGGGACCGGAGTCGGGTTGCGTCCGAGGAGAAGGCGAGCACGAGCAGCATCACTGCCCCTGTGACGTTGGGCGCAACAGTATAGAGGTTGGTTTTGACTGTCGAATAGCCCAGCCGCGCGACGATCTGCGGCATGAACAACGCGACGCCCTGCAGTGGCACACCCAGACAGATCTCGATCCCCAGGAAGACGTAGGTCGTCGGGTGCTTGAGGATGGATAGCGCCTCGCGCAGCCGGAACTTCTCGTTGACCACGGAGCTAGAGTCGACCTGGATCCGGTGGAATGCCAGTGCTTTCTCCTCCTCGTTTAGGAACCGGGCCTCCGCCGTGCTGCGCGGGAGATACCAGTATGCGAAGATGGAAAAGAGCACGGTGCAGGCGCCTTCGATCAGGAAGAGATACCGCCAGCCCGGGAGACTGGTGTTCTTGATATGGAACACGCCAAAGGCGAGCAGGCCGGAAAAGGCATTTGCGATATTGGATGCCGCGTAGAAGATGGCCAGACGTCGTGCAAGCTCCCCGCGGCGGTAGAATGTGGTCAGATAATAGATGACCAACGGGAAGAACGCGGACTCGGACATGCCCAGGAACCAGCGCAGGGCAAACAGCCCGCTGAAATTTGTTGTCGCCGCTGACAGCAGCGTGAATGATCCGAAGCTGAACATGAGGATGGGAAGCACGCGGGCAGGGCTGAACCGCTTCCCTAGCATGGCGATCGGGGGCGCGAAGACGACGTACGGCACGAAGAAGATGGACAGGAGAAGGTTGTATTGGTTCTTCTTGAAGTTCAAGTCTATATACATCCTCCAGTCAGCAAGCTTTATTTGAGGAAGATATAGGCAAATCTGGTCTTAGCGACCTTTGCTAAGTCCATCAGTCTCCGCATTTCCAATATTGCCTTTATCGAGGGCGTTGAAGAGATCTATCAGACAGAACGAAGATCAGCAATTATGCCGTAAGCTTTGCTGATGGACAGAGCTAGGACATACACATGACGGCCAGGATCGGGAGCAGACGAATGTCGAACTTGCGGCAAAGAGCACGTTCAGCCTGGTGGTCGAGCACCCACGCGGTCTCATGGGTCGTTCCCACGGCGCTGACCTGGCTCTCCAACTTGTCCGACTCGCGGCTGGACGCGAGCCCGACATCCTTTGCGGAACCCTCGTCGCGTTGTGGATTGCTGGCCATGGCGGTCCGCAGAGCTGGATGGATGAGGACAAGCCTGGATGTCTGCTCCTCGGTGGTGAGCGAGCGGAGGAGCAGTAAGATCACACATGTATGTCCCCTCCATCCCGTATCAAAGGACACGCCCTGTCGGGAGATAACAGCGGTCCCCTTGGCGTTGGCTGGTTACATCTGCCCTGTCTCTCCCCGCCTTTCAGAACGGTCGCGGCGGATGGTTATTGGATGCTTGAGCGTGCAGTTGCTGCGAGGGGTAGCCGTACAAATGGGGAGGTTCGAGAGGCGGGAAGACGGCGCTGATCCTGCTGAAACCTGTCTGTTCTGCATGGTCAGCATCGTGTGACAGCTCTGGTGGAAGATATGGGGACCGGGACTTGGTTCTCGGGAAGAGACGGTTGAAGCCCTTCGTCCGGCGCGGTGATCGTCGCTTGCGACGGGCATCTCGAGAAAAGACAGATCTGACCGCTGTGTTTGAGGGAAGGTTGGAAGGTCTGATACTGCAGAGAGCCAGGGTCGCAAGGGCATCGGAGTTGCAAGAGTGGAAGCACGCCTTGTCTCTTATCTCCACACCCGCACTCCAGATTGAGAACGTTGCGATCAGTCATGACCTCTGCATCTTAGGTGCGGAAGGATATAGGCTGCTGCCTGGTTTATGGTTTATGGAAGGACTTCACCGTACTTCTTTCTCTCCCTGCACCTTTACCGCCCACATGCCGTTATCAAATGCTGATCCTTGGACGTATACAAAGAGCACTCGTGCTGTCCCAACGGACACCGTCAGCACCGAGCTTATCGCCGCGTCTTGGCAGGAGAGGACGAGAATTCGCCCTCGAGAGCGGGAAAAAAATGCACATGATGAAGAGACAGATGGACAGTCATGCCGGATTCCACGGTGATGCAAGGTTCTTTAGTTTCTCCTGGTGTTATTTGGAATATATGTCAGATAGATGGGCGCAGTGGTTGGATATCTAACGCATGTCACAGACTTAGGACACTTATTCTTACGAGCTTGATTGCAGAACTTTTTCCAGTAGTAATCGCTGATATGCTACATTTGGGTATAGGAATCTTTTATAATTGTCAAAAGTTTCCCTACTCAATAACTAACCGCTGCGCATATTCCGCAAACTAGAAAAACCGACTTCAACTCCTTCATCGCAGGATAGGGAGCCGGATTATAGGCACTCTTCCCGTCGAACAGAGGACATTATTCCTTGCCTATTCCTTTTCAGGCTTTCGGCCGTAGACACAATATCTGTCATCATTAGTTAAAGGTCCAGCAATCTCCCGCACATAAAAAAGTAACAGACTCACATCTTATTGTAACAATGCAGCGCCTTGCTGCGGATCTCGTTCCTCACAAGCGCAAGGAATATCTTAGCCTCCGCCTCGGTGTACCCGCCGCCGCGCGTCAGAAGCGCCAGCCCGTAGGAATCAATGGCCGTCATCGTGTTGGCGAATTGCCATTTGCCAACCTCCTTCAGGTGCGGGTCTTTGGGCCACTGGCTCCATGGGACCTGCGTGATTTGTTCAGTTAACACACTGTCCTCACATGATGGGACGGAGATAGAAAGAGGAGGCAAGGGGACCGAAAAGCAGCGCAATGCCAGGGCGGAGGGCGAACCTTGAAGATTTTAACTTCAACGTCGACGAAGCCGGCACCTTTCATCCATGACTCAAGTTTGTCAATGACGTTCATGGGGCGGCCCATTTTCTCACTTTCCTTAACCAGAAGCGTGAAACTGTGAAGTCACTATTAGTGGCCAGCTTGAACATGGTGTTGATATACTGATAGATAGTGGCCCATACTATTTAATGATGTGTGAATCAGGTTTCAAGCTGCCGTCATCACTCCACGCCCATAACTCCCCTATCGGATACGGTCAGCGAGCGGACTCCTCTTTGGGTAGGAAGTCTCAACCCCCGAGCAGGAGGCATACCTTCCTGCATTTCCAGATAGCCTCCGGGCTTCAAATGCCTAACGATCCGTTAAGAGAAATCCAGTATATAAATGGGGCCAGTGCACGGAGAATACTTGTATGCTTTCGCGAACAGATCCGGCCAATCTTTAACGGCTCTTTTCATACGAAGTCAGCAAACCGGGTAGCCCTATATGATGCATCGGTCGAGTATTTACCCTAGCAATGTCCGACCATGGATATAGTCAAACTTGTTTTCAGGATAGGCCCAATCATCCTCGAAATCTTCCACCACGAACTGCGCATTCGGAGCAACAAAATCAGGCTGGATAGGACTCAGATCGTTTCCGATAACCGTGGCAGATGGATAGAGGCTGTCTGGGATGTGAGCTGAATGCCGGCTTCATAAACCTGGGACAAGTACGCACTCGGCCCTGAGTAATCATGTTAGCTGAAAGATCGAGTAGACTGGGGCACCGGCCCGGAGATCTGGGAGATATTGCTACGCACATGTCAAGCGCCCATATTCCCGTCCCCGTACCCAGATCCAAGACCGACTGGGGATTCTTTAGCGGTGCTAGGTGCAGAGCTCCTCCAAAGACCAACGTGAACCTAATATGAAAGGCGAGAGGTGATTAGGTTTTGACGCCCGCCCGCGAGGGACTCCATAGTCAAAACACTCACAGATGGTGCACCTAAAGCCGCTCAGTGATTGCTGCACCGTGGTTGCATTATAAGGGGAATTTGGATTGGCACTTACCAGGTCCAGGCGATCCTTTTCATCTTCATCATTGGGGAGCCTTGACTGATGTCAGGGAATGGATACCATGGGGTGGCGTTAACGTTAATCGAGAGGCAACTCACACATATTTTCCCTGATATCCCGTCAGACACGTTAACGGACCACAAGAGGAGGTCAATAGGAGCCATCCGCATTGAGGTGAACATGACGGCTTACCGCACGGAAAGCGTGATATCGCCGGCCATTCTCGTAGACATAATTCGTCACGCTCGAGGCAAGGGAGGTCAGATCAGAGTCTGCATCGCTATAGTAGTCACTAGCACTATCTGTGGAGTCGGCCTGGTGCATTGTCAGCCATTCTGTTTGTATTATCGACCTCGGTTCAATGTTAACAAGGGACGAGGAAGACGAGGCACTCGTACCTGAATAGGTGGACCCTGCTCAGCCGGAATGTTCTCTGGGGCCGTGGACCCCTCGCGTTCTTCCACCATGGTACACGAGGCGTTGGACTTGAGAACGCTGCTCAGAATGGCTGAACTCCCCTTCACGGTCTCGAGGATGCCAGGAGAACATGCGGGGTCCGGGTTCTACTTATACATCCTGTTTCGATACGCCCCGGGCCCCCAGCACAGCCAGCTGTCAACCTGTGATTGAAAGATGGGTGGGTCTCGGATGCGCGTCGACGGTGCCGCCAATGTCGGTAGTCGATTAGTGCCAGTCCCTAGCTCGTGGGCTAACGACCAAATATCAGGCCGCACAGAAGCTCGATGGCTGTCTCTCTGATCCACTGCGGAGCGAGGATCGTGGCTATTGTCAAACTTGCTCTGCTACGGATTGCAGGGTATAGCCATCATCGACCCGAGAATACCGGAAGCGAGGCTGAGCCATGTACGGGGTGGCAGGGAGTCGTTTAGGGGAGGATGATTGGAGCGTCCCTAGCCTCTGGTGGAAAATCCCCGTGACCTCCGCTAGACGTATGCCCCCGGAAAAAGCCTCCGGGGCCATCCGGAAAAGGTAATCGTATCCAACAGAATATTAATCGCAATGGTCGAGGTGGTTGAACTCGATTTCGCTAATGCCAGTCTTCAGCCACCCAAATGCGGACGAGGTCAGCTGGCTCTCAGAAATGCAGAAAACGCGACGACGTGAACAGTCATAATACGCTTCTCAAGGGAGGGAGTTCAGGTAGTAGACAGGACGAGTTCCGTTGAAAGAGAAATCAAACCATGATAACGCACGGAGAACAAAGGGAGGACGGGCGCCGGGCCGGCTGGCGGGGCGCGCGGAACGCGGGGACGACCGTTATCCGAGGCACGTGCCGCGCCCGACAGCCCAATCAGAGGGCGCTCCTGGGGTCTGCCGGATGCGGCAATCTCCCGGTCGCGCAACAGCCAGGACCATCCCGCTGATTTCATGCCCTGTCGAGCAGCACAACGCGGTCTAGGGCTCACCGGACTCATATTTGGCTACTGTCCCTTCATGGCCGTGGGGAATTGAGGTTGTCGGTGAGGTTTCCGCCTAGCCATGGGATCAGTCTGCCCTCTACTGCGGTGGACACTGACCAAAGACGCTGAGAAATTGATGATGTTCTAGGTTATAAAGATTGCCTACAGAAATTCCTGTATGTCGCTGACGATTATATCAGTGCATCATCATTATATACTTTTACTCGATTTCAACCCGTCCTCCCGCTCTCAATATTTATCTACACCGTTCGCGAACTGGAGGAAGAGATTGATCGGGAATGCATCTGCGATCGCCTGATACCCTGCGACGTTGGGGTGAAGATGGTCCCCGGAATCATATCGAGGTGCCAGCTGTGACGGCTCCTTCGGATCCCGCACTATCTCGTCAAAATCAATGACCGCGTCAAAGACTCCGCTGTCCCGGATCCATGCGTTGACGCGCTGCCGGGTCTTCTCGCGCTCGGGGTCGGAATACGGCTGGACGACCGTCGATCCGTTGGGGGTCCCAAACGGTGTTATCGTCGCTGCGAAGACCGGTATACCGAATGCGTGGATCCTGGTGACGATTTGCTCATAGGCGCCGATGATCCTGTCGCCAATCTCAGTCTGGCTCGCAACATCCGGCTCTGCGACGCCGATATCGTTGACACCCTCGAAGATCATTGCATACCGGATCCCCGACTGCGCCAGGACGTCCCGGTCAACACGGCTAATGACATTGGGGCCCAGTCCATCGTTCAAGATTCGGTTGCCGCCAGCAGCCTGGTTGAGCACTGCTATGCTGGATGTGAGCGGGTTACGCTGCATTTTGGCTAGGACAAGATCCGGCCAGCGGTTGTTTTCGTTCGTGTCACTGCCGCGGCCATCCGTGATGCTGTCTCCTATGATTGCAAAGCCCCTTGACTGTGGAGGAAGCCAGGCTTCCACAGCACTGAGAAAGTACCTGGGTCCCATTAGTCCGCCGGTGCATTGTTATTCGACTCGAGGTGTCTCACCAATGCTCGACACTCTGCACGGAGGAGTCTGTCAGATTCTCAGCATGCACATAGTTGCCAAACGACATCCAGGACGTCGTGCGGCTGCCCGGGTGGGAAGTGATATGCCCCCCTTGCTGTCCATCCTCAAGGTACACGCTGACAGTCAGCATTGATTGTGGCTTTACCTGAAAGACGATCGGATCGGACACAGCCAGACCCCCGCTCGGAATTATAATGCTCGGGTTTCCGCTGAATGTGACCTTTTTCAGGGTACTAGGTTCAATAACACTTGTGCCAGCCTTTCCATCGCGAGGCAGACTGACTGTTACTTCCGTAACCGGGAGATCTTCAACGCCAAAAGCATTTGAGATCCGCAGGCGGATCTTCTCGGCACCAAGGGACATGTGCAGTGTCTGGCGGATCGTCGAGTTGAAGAAGACCGTGTTACTCTGGTTCTGGGATGGTCGTCAACAGACAGAGACTCACGATGAGGGAGAAACAAGTCAAACGTACAAAAGGGACCGGTGGGAGGTTTGCCGGCTCCGTGAGTTGCGGCATGGCTGTCCAGATATCGACCCATTGCGAGCCGCCCAATCCCAGATCAATCCCTCGGTCGATGAGGCTGTGTGGTAGTGGCCACACGCCCTGCAAGACGAAGGCCAGAGCGACCATGATGACCTGAAAAGCAAACCTGGACATGGCTACACGAGAACACATGCAATTAGGGCGTCTTCTCGAACGTTTTCAGCAGTCCCGGGCCATCTTAAATACTTTTAATCCACGTCGGCTCATTCCTGCGTTCCAACCAGCTTCTGCAATACGCAATCCAAAATCAGGGTTTACATGGCTAAATAGGTCATAATAAAAAGACAAACACTTTCCTCGAAAAGAAGCTTGGCTCATACTGTCCGTCGTCCGGCTAAACTGGCAAACGGCTAAATAAATTCAAATCCGCTTGGTGGAAAGGCGGACGAAGATTCCGCGGCGAAATTAGAGAGCAGATCATTTTCGGAGTGGTCAGAAATTAGTGGATCAATTGCTCCGTACTCCGCAGCCTCCGCCTCTTTCCCCGCATTTACCGTAAAAGCTTGGCCTGGGGTATGTCCGTGCCGGAGAGGGAATAGGTGCCGGAAAAGTCCCTGCCAGTCAGTAGGACATGGACTTTTGCAAAAGAACTTTTGACATACATCCACCGCATTGCCACACATACATGATCAGGCAGAATTTTCTTAGTCCTGGAGCTGGAGTAGATCTTGCATTCAGACGAGGCAAGCTTCTGAAATGCAGACACCTTTAAGAAATATTGCTGGCGGGAAAAATGGTGGGATATCAGCCATGAGGCCCCGCATAACGAGACATCTGCAGCGTCTGAAACAGAAGCATTGACTAGGAGACACGAATTGCCTAGATCCACAGTCATCCAACTGGCTAAGTGAGGAAAGTCCAGAGCCCTATCCCTCTTCTTTCCTGGCTGGGAATTGGTGCATCATGATGCTCACCATGTTCTGCGAGAGTGGGCTCATTTGTTCTGAGGAACAGCCTGTCAACAAAAGTACCTCTCGACTACAGAAAAAGTCTAAGGCCGCTGATTGCAGCAACAACTTGTATTTTTGGAGTCCAACACATCCCAGCAGTGGAAGTCTGTGGAAAGGCACAGCATCAGAATTTTGTTTAAGTCCGGAATATCCACTTCCAACGACGATTTCTAAGCTGGCCCCACAGTGATTCCACCGCATGACACGTATGAGAACTTTGAAAATGAAGACAATTTCCTTGTGCTTCTACTTACTAGGTACCTACCTACATATACAATATTTCTGGCCTCAACTGTTGTTAGGCCAGTAAGACTTGACATGCATTTTTCTGGTTTCCTGAAAATGCCAGGTCCTTTATCAAGCAAACGGTCGAGTAGTGATTCTAGAGCTGATCTCAGGCGGATTTAAAGTTTGCGGGCACTACATCTCGAATACAACCATTCAACACCGAATGCGCAATTTTATCACTTCTTCAAACTACCTAGCTATCTATATTAATCACGTAAGGATGATTATTCCGTTAAAGATGACAGCAGATTGTTTTACTCCATGGAAGAGAGATTGCCAGATCCTTGTGCCTTGCTGTAAACTGTATTGTTAGGTATGAAGTTTATGACCAGCAGCCATTGATAACGTTTGAGCCGAGAGAAAGAAGATTGTCCAATCTGAGATTTAATGTTTGAACTAAAGCAAACGTCCAACTGTCCTCCCCTTCAACCCAACACCAACCCCAGCCCGAGCAGATCGGTCTCCCCCTAAGTGCACTTGTTGAAGCCCTTCTGGTCGTCGCCATTGGCCTTCCTGTCCTTGTGACACATAACACCACAGTAGTGGCCATCGGTCTCACTGTAGACAACACGACACGGGCCCGGCTCCGCCCTTGGCTTCTTGTTCCACGGGTACATCTTTGGGTTTTTGCCCTCGAGGATCGGGAACTCGAGGGTCTTGACCTTGGGAGATATGCAGGCCTTGTTGTCCCACTGGATGTGGTCAAGGTTTTGGAAGATGTGCGGGTATCCGCTCGCGGTGTGGATATTCTTCCCAGAAGGCGCCTGCTTGGCTAGCTGTTTGGCGTAATCTTCGGAGAAGGACACTCTCTTGCCGTCCACCGTGCAGGTGAGTTGCTATTTTATATGTGAGTGTGATTTTCCGAAAGGGTGTCTTTGTATGACACCGGTGGACCTTTTTGAGAGCGAAAAGAAAAGAGTACTGGTTATGTATTTTTAAGGTAGGGAATCAAGATCTGAAGAACCTCGATGAGGAAGTACAGTATGCACAATAAACAACGACATAACGCACTTTGTCACTAACTTCCACCAGATTTGCTAGCGGCGTAGCCAGGGCAGCGCCCACAAGGAGAGCGAGGAAGAATTGGACTTTAATGGCAACCATTTTGAATGATGTTTCGAGAGTTGACTTGACAAAAGAAAGCTGCCGAGAGAACTAAGAGAGAATGGCAAGGAGATGGGATTCGGAATACTTGCTGAGAAGTAACTCGCCTGTTTATATACATCCTCGAAGTCCCTTTGAATTCAGACCCATGTTATTTTGTCCTACTCCAAGGCTATGTGTATGAGCCATTATCATCCCAACTGAGTGAGCAGAAGTGGCGATTGTTTATCACCAGACGTTGCTGTGATCTACATGATATGATGGGACACCGGCGATTCCCGATGCTCCAGGCCTCATATTGTCCAACCAAATCTCATGTAGCCAGACAGGCCGTGCTTATTAATTGAGATAAAAAAGCCTCAGTATCAGCGCTTAGAGCTGATACGCCTAGCAGGGCTGTATACAGTCCTTTGCCAAAAGTTTGCTACCGAGGATCCCCTGCCTTGCAGCATCAGTGGAGTGCTATTTTATGCCAATGCGATTTTGAAGCCACCAAAAATGATTAAACGCGATAATAGGTAAGAGACCGTGAGCGAAGCAAATCCAGGTCACGATATAGTAAAAGCGGTCTGGCTGGGGCAGGGGATCCATGGTAACGAAAGTCTCAATGGAGTACCCTAGAAATTGGGACTGTTGATATGGGTGAATGGGTTAGTGTATAACCAAGGTTGTTTGTCAGCATTTAACTTTCTCTAGTGTCTCTTATGTAAGGAAGATCGTTTTGATTAGATCTCACCTGCATAGATGCTGACGGGGAAGCACTGAAAGCTGAATTAAAGCTGGGTATGGCATTGTTACACAGGAGGTTGCAACTTTCAGCCGCATCTTGGCTCAGCTGCACCTGGCTGATCAGTGCAGTTTTAAATCTAGAATGGTATTAGCATGATGCGGTACACTGTGTTTTGCTCCAACAGTCTTGTGCATGTTTTCAACTTCTGCAGGATTCTGCTTCTTGACTTTCTTGGACCTCCTGGATTCCATGCAAATGGGCTGATCTGATCCTGCGTGCAATAGCTGTGCTACCTTGCTTACTTCACTGAGCCATCTCCCCATTGGAAATGTACATTGCCTGACTCAACTTCGACTTCCCATCCAGTACTTTGCTCACATCATAGCGCTCAATCATCCAAACATCAGTGGTCACTTATCAGAAAATCATGGCCGTGAATAACCCTCTCGGACTTGCGCTTGAAGCAAACCCCGGTGAATGGGACATTGAACTCAAGCTGTTCGACATCCTCGCAACCTACCTTCCGCAAGACTCGGTCTTGTCCTCTCAAGATGCAGCAGAGCAGATTAACAGCCTTTTCCCAAACAATCGCCCAGGGGACGACGAGAAGGAGAGCCCTGGAAGTTTCCTCTCTGAGTTCTGGGACCTCATGTTCAGGATTGGTTACCAGCTCGACTACCAGGATGTCCCAATGCAACGCTTCATCAGCCTGATCAAGGCGCTTCGCCAGCTGCCTAGCGAGATCACGCTGGAAAACGGCTCTCGTGTCTGGCAAGATCTTCCGGATCTGCCCATCTATCTGACTGAACGGTGGCACAGTAAGTTACCTCGTCATTCAGACAGTTCACTTCCCGTCGTCTTGATTCGCAGATTGTATCGGGGTTGCGATTTCCAAGATCGGTGTTCTCACTGCCTCTGTTTAGGACTCGAGCCCCTCGAATACATGCCAGGCGACGAAAAACTTCACCGGTGGAAAAACTTGAACGGATTAATTGCACACCTGACGAACGAAGAGATCTACGGCGGCTTGTACCGCGCTCTCACCAGCATCTCGATGTCTCTAGAGAGCGACGATAAGAAGACGATCAAGACTATCGTCGCCTCTCTCGTCCCAACGGCAGCCATTTGGTTTGTGCTCTGTGGTCCGAAGATTTACAATGCTTGCCAGGAGGAGAAGTGCAAGGACAGTGACGTACGTGGCAAGCTTTGGCGAGGAACCCCGGGCTACTCGAAGGAGCGCTGGGATTTCTGGAGAAGCAGGTTTACTGAGCTGAGCACCCATCCGGAAGCTGAAGTAGAGACCAAAGACGCATGCCAGGTCGCAACTGCTGCAATAGATGCTGTGGCTGGATAGGGAGATAGATGATGGCGTGCACTGGTATGTGCGGCACTCCTTTTTTTTTATCACAAGTTCTTTCTCCGTTGAGATTGATGAAGTTATTTGCTCCGGCTCGTTAATATCACACTAGCGATGAATTGAGGGCACGGTTCGGGATAAAGGTATTTTTGTTGTCAATATTCTGCTCAGAGATAAATATCCAGCTTGAGAAATACCGACCCAATAGTAGTCTCTCTCCAACTAATGCATATCCAAACTAAGCACCGTACATTGAGGTAATATATATGTCGACATCGGGAAGCCGGCAGCTTCGTGAAGATGCTGCGTAGACTCAATAATCAAGTTCTTCGGCTTGTATGTGATATATTCTCACTCAATGGTAGTTACATAGAAGTACTTCGGATGATCTACGGTCATACACTGGGAGAGACCCGCGTCCAGGGATGCTGTGTTCCACGGGCGTCCCGCCGCGGAATCAGGCGGGGTCCGGGGAAGACGCCGTTATCTCCGCTAACCGCCGGGGCTGCGTCGTCAACGGAAGAGGGGCTTGTCGGGCTTCACGAAAGATCTCGAAAATCATTACTCCTACCTGCCTTTGCTAGGTATATCATTCCTTGTGACGTCGGATTTCCTCATCGGTCGCGATCAAAAATGCCGTCTGTTCTGCGTCCCCAAGCAACCGCCCTCATCACGGGCGCGGCCTCCGGTGTCGGTTTCGCAACCGCGAAGCTCTGCCGCGAGAAGGGCATGCACCTTGCCCTCGTCGACATTGACAGCGCCAACCTGCAGAAGGCCAAGGACATCTTGACCGGCCTGAATGCCTCGTTGAAGACGGAGGCCTACGCAATAGATGTGGCGGATCAAGCGGCCTGGACTGATCTCGGAAAGAAAGTCACAGAGACCTTTGGAGAGGTCGATCTGTTGATGCTGAATGCAGGAAAGAATTTCAAGGCAGAAGGACAGGCCGAAGGCGGAAGGATAAAGACGTGGACAGATGTTGGATACTGGAAGAAGGTACAGTACAATGCAGGTGTCTTCCTGTGGACGGTTGAAAGCTTATATCCTAACTTCTCAGACCCTCGATGTCAACGTCTTCGGTCTTCTGAACGGACTCTCTGTCTTTTTGCCCCTTCTGATAACCTCTCCGAACAAGTCACCAAAATCTATCGTCCTGACCGGATCCAAACAAGGCATCACAAACCCTCCCGGTGGCGCGAACCCCGCCTACAACTCCTCCAAGGCAACCGTGAAGCATATTGCCGAGCATCTCGCACACGACCTTCGGTCCGACGCGTCCACATCTCACATATCCGTTCACCTTCTCATCCCTGGCTGGACATGGACAGGCTTTATGGGGAACGTTGGACCGACCGACGAGAAGGAAGTCCAGAAGCGCGACGGAGCGTGGTACCCAAGCCAGGTTGCGGAGTACCTGAGCAAGGGGCTCGACGATGGAGCGTTCTACATACTCTGCCCTGATGGCGAAACAGACAGGGCTCTGGACCAGGCTAGGATGAGGTGGGCTATCGACGACGTGATCGAGGGCAGGCCGGCGCTCTCGCGGTGGGAAGAGAGCTGGAAAGGCAAAGCCGAGGAGTGGATCCAGACGGAGGCAAAGAACAGGAGAAACGCAGCGTAAGAGTCCAGTGGGCGTTTTAGGCTTTGAGGATTTTCCTTAAAATTCCGGCTATGATAGCAATATTGTATATCCAGCCGCCTTTTTATGGATCTTCTGCATGATTATAAGGCACTACTTTTGCGTCAATTTTCTTTAACACATAATTTCTTGCTTTGGCTAAATTTATATCATGATCATAACCCGAAAATTTACTAGCCCTGTCCAATGGCTTCTTGTGGCCCACTGTACAATTTTCGTTCTTGGTACATTTGATGATGGGACATTGACATTCTCTGGGTGTTTACCTGAACTCATCACATTTAAGCGGACTCTAACAACTAAGGAGATTGCATGTCTCCAGACTCCTAGAGTTGAGTTCTCGGCAGGTAGTCGTAATAATAACGCATAGAAGGGACGGAAATAGCAAACTCGGATTGAAATACTAAACAACCTGTAGAAAGCACTCAGATAGTTTATTTAAGCACATTTATTGAGGAAAGCAAACATGCATATGTCATAGTTCACACCCATTCTGCAAATGGAGTTACAGAAAAATCCGAAAACCAAACTCATAAACAAACGCCTTGAGCCGGACCATAAGAATCCTATCTATGCATAGTCAATACAAGAAAAGTGTGCGATTGATTTGTCCTTCAGCAGCATCCGCTTCCTGCCATATAGTGGCGCCTGATCAGCAAACGGCAATCTCAAGCAGGTGGTAAGATATCCTTCGAAAAGCAACTCTAACTTTGTCTGTTTGAGGGGAAAGTCGTAATAGTCACTCACCCATATCTTTTCCTATATCGACAACCACCCCCTCTTCAAACTCCATCCATTCCTTCTGCTCTTCAGTTAAGGTTTCCTCATGAAATGTCTGTGCTCGATCGAAGATTACCCTTTCATCTGGGTCATCTCGGAGAACCATCATATTCCTGGGATAGACATCGCTATGCTCGACAAGAGCCTTGTGGATTTCTTTTATGCCAGTGATGAAGTTCTCAATCCTCTTTTTTGTAACATTTCTCATCGGATCTAGCATCTCCATGTTCGGAATGTACTCGATAAGAATAGCGTTTGGCGGGCACTTGTCGTGGAGGAAACGTTTTAGATGAGGTTGATAAAGAATTGGATTGAGCTTCTCGATGGTACCGTAGAATTGAGGAACAATGCCGCGGTCGCAGAGACCATGCGCCTTCAGGCGGCGGTATGCCGTCGATTCGCAGATAAAAATGTTGTGCTCTCAGCGCGGGTTGGCAAATCGAATTGGGCCTCTATCATGGTGCTACTGCATGTTAGACGCCAGAAGTTCAGAGTAAATAGGAATCATAGGCTACTCACCACCTTCATGACACATTTCCGACCACGGATAGAGTAGGTCGTTTCCAGGGCCGCTACATTAAGGAGCAACAAGGACCAAGAAACAGAGGGAAGTGTATAATGCTCGCCACAGTACCTACTACGTGAGTCATGATCCCGGAAGAATTTTCCAAGCTCTTTATACTTTCTTTGTCATTATCATATGGAAATAAATATATGTTAAATGAAGCAGTTTTAGGTCAGTCATCTGCCGCTTCCGGATAGGTCCGCGGCAGCGTCTCAGATTTCCGGATCCGTTGTCTCATTCAGCTCGATCAAAGAGTAATACGTGCTTCTTTATTAGCACTGTTTAAAAGTCTAGGATGCCAGTAAAACCTATGATAAAGGTTGAAGGATTAGTGAAAGCCTTTTGAAGGACCTTAAGGCAGCCCAAAGAACAGATTCATGTAGAAATAGAGCTCTGTGGTCTTCTAGGAAGCTTCTAACCCCCCTTAACACTCTCTATTCCTTAGATCACAAGCAGATAGAGCAAATCACCAGTTTTAAGCTTCCTGAAGGCCTTGAGTTCATACTTGCTATATTTATTACCCTTTGATATATCATCATTGTCTCTGAAATGGCAGCCCAAGTCAATATCATGACATACTTGCAGGAAAGTCTACCGACAATCCCAGCAAAACCTCCTACACATCCAGGGACTGACACTACAAATGATTCATATGGCGCGGATGATATCAAAACCATCACTGTTTGGCAAGAGTTCTCCTTGGATAGAATTCTTGGGCGCTATCAAAATATGCTCATGGCAGCGTCTCTTGACGCAGATCCTATCAAATCACCTGCTGGGACTGCCAATTCGGAGGAGATCATCAGAGCTCGGATCTTTAAAATAGTACACCCAAGAGTCCGCCGAGCTTTGCGAGCAGGCTTTACATTCTTAACAGGTAATAATTGATGGACGGGCTCACCGCTCTTAATTTTGATAGCGGTTCCAGCAGCAAAAATTGTTGACAATTTCAGACCTGACACTGCATTCTATGATTCAAAGCAATTCGGCAGTGGCCCAAATCGTGCTCCAGGGGATATAAAGCCACATTGGAAATGGAATTCTGGGCGACGAACAGGCAGTAGGAGTGACCAGAGAGAGTACTGTCAAGTCCTGAGTCAGGTCAACTTCTACATGATACAACGTCAATCGCGGTACGGCTTTGTACTCACAGATCGTGAAATGGTAGCAATTCGGAGGCTGGATGATAACGGAAACTTGCAACTGTCCCGACAAATACAATGGGATGCCAAAGGTTCACTTGAGCAACCACGATGACACCTCTGCTGGCATTGTGGTATCTCGGAATGCTGGCTGCGCAAGACGAGGGCGATGATAAATGGATGATGTGACAATATGCAGAGTATGAATCGCATCATAACTCCAAAAGCTATCTGAATATGGTTTACGGGAAGTTGGCTTTTTGGCGTGTTGGAGGAGCATAGAATGTGGGATGGAGAGCCATTACTACAGGGTCGGTCATGGTTCTATAAGCAGCACTCTCGGTCTCAATTGCCATGTCCTTAGATAAACTACCTGTCCCATGTTCTCCTTTCCTACTTGTCATTGTTCTCCTACAAATAACCATAGTGCTAGCAAGTATCCTTATTGAATCCAAAAGTATCAAAAAATGGGATTCGGTTTACGGCAGTACTAGTTTCCATTTATCTTACGAACAAGCTTGCATTAGTGAATATGTCGGCATATATTTTGCCGGTCAAGTTCAGATGCAGTCACTGAAGTTACAGGCTGGCATCGCGGATGCTGATGGCAACCTTAGAATAGAATGTACGCTAGCCTGACAAAGAAATTCGAATTCCGGATCGCCTCGATGGCGTGATGCTCCTCCCAGTCAATCTCGCGGCGACCAGAATTTATGTCGATCTGGCTGAGCGTTAACCATCCTGCGCGCTTCCAGAAGTAGCCGCACACCCAGAATAGAATGATAACGGGGAGAGCGAGATACGCCTTGAAGAAGCATTCTGCAGTTCTTACGCCGGATTGACCAAGCGGGAAGAGTGCAATTTAAAACTAGTCATCTATTAGTGAGAAAGACGAAGACAAGCAAAAGGGCAGTGCGGAAAAAGTTGCAGAAACAACATACCTGGGCAATGAGCACAAGAAATATCATAATCAGCACCATCCAAGCCGTATACACCACCGACAGCCTTGAATGGGAGCTCGTCCAGGGTGTGTCCGTGATACTTCCAAGCTGCACGGAATCTGATATGGGCCAAACGTATCTAGATACGCTTAGCATAATGTAAGAATGAAGCAATAAAGAGCGAGGAAGAAACGTACACTGCCCCAGATGAAGAGAGCCGCAAGACCGGACAGCGCAAGAAGCCAGTCGAAAACATCAACACCGCCTGCGGAGAGGTTGACGTATGCCAGGGCGCCAAACAAAATTATCGTAATTGTCAAAGCAAGAGGATGACCAGCACGATCGACGTAGCTGAAAATGCTAGGTCTGTAGCCCTCCTCGGCAAGAGCAGTGAGAGTTCGAGAATTGTCTGGAGGACGCAAACTGCTCCGGCCAATGGCTGTCATTATGCTTATCTCGTCGTTCTCGACGTGCTTGCG
>ENA-UOWK01000096-UOWK01000096.1-bioreactor-metagenome-genome-assembly--contig:-NODE-96-length-119722-cov-25.148403_pt1 | contig 119722 bp, 97 predicted proteins | sample MGYA00238157_ERZ761612 | MGnify/ENA primary metagenome ERZ761612 (study PRJEB28901, sample SAMN06268035) | bioreactor metagenome | isolation source: Joint BioEnergy Institute, California, USA...
GACGTTACGGTGCAACGCACCAATACGGGACGATATTGGGGCGGGAGCACGGATAATCCGAAGGTATGATGATGAAGCTCTGATCATTTGAATCCACCTAGCTAATTGACTATTTATCTCACGAATTAGGGGCCTATGACCTTCCGAATATGAAAACCCAAAAATATGATATATCAAAAGCTATAACGAAGGAAAATAGGCAACTATGGGAATAGGCATTATGATTCCTTTGTTGCAGGGATTCTGACCTTCAAGGGGTCCAGATCTCAGCATGTGCTGACTAGGTTGTTGATAGGATTCTTGGCATACCGATAGGTTATAGTGGTAATATTTGGCTGACAAGTACTTACTTAGCAAGTGACGCCGCTTTGCGCTAATACAACATCGATGACTCTATAGGCGACGCGGGGTAAAGCGCATGATGTGGGAGATGACCCCTCCGCGGTTCGGACTCGCTCCTTCCCCCTTTCTCCCATGCTCTACCGCAGCTCTTGTTGTATCTTCAGCTTTTCTTCTCGGCGGAACATCCTACCTACCTAGGTAGGTAGACACCTGGTGCAGGTGATCTCCATCGAATCATCGATAATCCGTCACGGAGCTCTGATTGTCATCCAGTTGTTGATCCTGCTAGTGCTGCTGAGAGACTCTCAGCGCTTTAACCACTACACTCATCCTCATTTTGACACTCCACTTGCTGCTCCACATCAGGTATGACCAGCAGACACAATCCCTTCAAAGAGCTGCCTGTCTAAACTCAGCCAGGCTAACGACCGGACACCTTCTCTACCATCTTCCTCTGGACACTGCAGTCACGTATCTTCTGTGGCCGGCAGGATGGAAAACACTGTGTACGCATTCAACAGGCTCCCACGGCCCCGAACAACGCCTACGGGCCTGCCTAACCATTGGTACTTCACCATCCGACATGTGCCATTGACTCCCCCCGGGGATCTCCTCCATCTGGTCCATCCCCTCAGCCGATACATCCACTGTGCGGGGCCGAAGCAGATATTGTCTCTGCCCTCTCCGGCCGCCCAGGCACACGTTGTCGTGCCTCTCCTCCTTGAATCGTTCCTTTCAGGCCTGGGAAATGGCCTGAATGGGGAGGGTCTCGATATACCAGTCTTTGCGCCTTGGTCTTGGGGCACAAACGACGCGAAACTTGCCAGGGCCATCGAGGAGAAGCTGAGAGTCCTCGGTGTAAGAGAGGAGCTCTGTACCGTGCAGTGTGGAAACAAGGAACACGAGGCAATTTCCGACGAGTCGTGGTCCGGATTCTATGCTCAATTGACGAAAATGATGAGCCAACACCCAGATATGGAAAGAACGGGTGGTCCAGGTGCACAAGTCTGTGGGGGGTGCAGGAAGGACTGCTCCTCTCTCTCGAAACCCCTGAAACGCTGTACCAGGTGTGGAGAGGCACGGTATTGTTCACGGGAGTGCCAAAAGGCGGATTGGAAGCAGCACAAGAAAGTCTGCGGCAAGATTCCTACTAAGTGACGAAGGATAAAGAGCATCAAAGCGATAAAGTTACGCTGAATCTATGTATCAAACCTTTGTTAGCGTAGAGTAATGGACAGCGGTAAAGAAGGAAAGCAGGATCGCAATAGAATCTAGTCATTTTTATACTAGGTGACTACATCTCCTCGCGGGTCAAAGACTGCAAAATCTTCCAGATAGAAACCTTTCACTGATCTGCGTAGTCAATATCAGGAGCAAATGTTCACCCCACTTAATCACCCGAACAGCTCAGCTCCCCGATCTCGAAGTCAACAGCTAATTACGAATAAAATAAAAAGAATTAAACGATTTCCTACACCCATGAAAAATAGATCGAAATGTATGTAACACAAAAAGATAAATAGACCTACAACAGACGGGATTCGCTGGTGGTCACCCACCCAACTACTAACCGCCCGGCGTGTGGCTTAAGTACGGCTGAGCGGACGGGAAGCCCTGTTTTCCACACCCTATGGTCGTAGGTGCTATGCAGTACTTTTAATTGGATTCTGTAGTCCTGAAGAATGTATGAAACACCGATCCATAGAAAACAACATGACATCACATCAGAGGTTATCAATGGAACAAACATGTATCATCCTGCAATGAGGCGGAGCGGACCGCAAGCAATACTGAAGAGATACACAAGTACCTTGACTATTTCCTCTTGGTCCTAAGCAGCAACAAATGGCCAAGGCACCTGATAAATGTAAAATATTCCGATAATGGATCCGCTAAGTCATTCAAAGGCTTCCGAAAGCATTACTCTATCAATTGTCATAGACTCTCTGGGCATCTGTTCATTTTATCTCCCATTGCCAAAAATGCTATTTCAGTTGAGAGGATATTAATTAATAATGACACATGACATCTGACCCTACCCTGTAATAGGATCGCATTCACTAGCGCTACAAGCAGCCTGATCTTTCTTTTCATGTTTCCATCTTGTGTATATCGCCTGAGGCTAGGAGAATGGGGTAAGAGTCATAAATATCCCGATTTGTTTACAATATATTCTGAGGTTCCAACAGCCGAGACCAACGTAGGCAAGCGTCCTTTCCTATTTCCTTCTAAATTCGTGTTGCTTTACTCTTTTCTTATTTCTATAGCTATTTATCCTTCATTTATCTGCCTACCCAGGTAACTATCTATGCCGATAGAAAGTCGATCTGCCTGTCCGGTCTTCTACATGAGTAGGGACCGTCTGCCAACGAGATCTTTTTTTCTTTCAGGGATGTTTATCTCCATTCACTGCTTATGTGCCAAAGAGATTTCGGAGTTCCTCAAACAACTCAGACAATATGACAGCTCCTGGGAATCGGCTTCGATAAAGACACTACGGCCACGAGAGGATGAGATCCTCCCGCGAGAACACTTATAAGCGCGCCAAACCGACGCTCGCGTGCCGTAGCATATCATGCAAATCATCTCGTCGAAACCAGAAGTCTGCAGGTAGGTTCTGCAATAGGACATGACTTGATCGAGGTCAGCATCCCTTTCTCTGCCTCCAATACCTACGCGCTTGAATTCAACATAGAGGAAATTCTTCTGTCTGCCGTTTTCAAAGCAGTAGACGTTGCAGTCGACACGTCTTCTGTCGAGGCCATCTGGAGGCTGCTCCCGCAGGGGGTAAAGTCCAAGATCAGCTGGGAATTCGCGATGGAAGATGGCCACCCAGAACTTTGCAGTACTGGATTCCCGCCCCCGCAAATCCCTGGCCTCCGCAAGCAGGAGCCTCTCGCTGTCCTTTGTGACGAGGGTCATGGGGTGGTTAAAAAGATTGCAGAAGATGCCAATGAAGAGAAGTATGAGGATGGGTAGTGGTGAGAGAGCGTGAGATGGGGAGAGGAAGAAGAGAGAATCTTGAAACTAAATGTTATGGATCTTTTTCTGCTCAGTTATGTTGTTGTTTCCTACCCTACTGTTGGGGAGTCCTCCAGGGACGGGGAGTCCTCCCGTTATTTCGAAGGAGTACCGGGTAGTTCTCAGACATCCACGGAAACATTATTATGGAAACATGCCTGAGAGGCGAATAAATGATTGAGATAGGCCTTTATTGAAGCATACTGATTTGGATATAATGATCTCCCTATGATATTCAAGAACTCTTGTTAGGAAGCCTTGTAATAACAGAGAACTGCAGCGGGAGTAAATTGATACACAAGTTTTTGGGCCAATTTGAACAGAACTAAACACTTCGACTGAGATTGGTAGTCCCAATCAAGGTCATCATTTGCATATACCGTTTTTTGACTTTTAAACACAATCGGAAAAGAATCTCGTATGCGAGATGCCATCATAAACAGTGATATTAAAAGGCCGGACTACTAGTACGCATCACCGCCAATGACATCAGGAAATAACCAATAAATAACATCAGTAGATGTGAATTCTCAAGTATTTATCTCGATTTCTGCTCTGAAAAGCTTCTGGTAAACGCTCAACATTGCGGAATGGTCATATTGTTGGCAAACCCGCGGTTGACTGCACTTTGTTTTTTGTTTACCAGCAAAGAGAGCGTTCAGAGGCAGCTTGCTGCTAGCGGCCACAAAAGTCGACGGCCTCGTTCATCCCAAAGGAATCTTCCAATACCCACAGAGGGAAAATTTGGTAGACGCGGGCCAGCAAGCTACCTAGATAGGTGCCAGGAAGCTCGTTTCACCCGTCAAGTGTTGCAGGATCTTGAATTACTACCATATAAGTTATGTCTTCCAACTCCTTTGACGCCACTGGGTGTGTGGTCTGCTGACGAGCAATCAATGATGTAGGGAAGAGCTTTTGTGCATGCTTTGAGGCTCCAGCAAAACGTGGGATAGAGTTTTGTAAGCAGGATGGCAAGCCCCGCCTTCACGTTAAACGATATCTGAATGAATGGCATTAGTTCAAAGAGATGCTACCAACTGTTTACCCCCGGCTTCTCTCCGAGTATTTTGAGATTAGCACCTTATCTCGACGTCCCATCAACAACCAATCGCTTTTCTAGCCTGGTTCTTCGCCATACGTTCTTCTCACCGAGTAATATCCTCCTCCAGTGATATAGTAGTGGGAATCATTGACTCACAGTACGTTGTGGCATTGTCACTCTGCCTGTGCACCGGGATACCAAAACATTTTCAAAACTGGGGCGATCCACAGTCCGAAGAGCTAGCAAAGCCAGAAGTAAAACTACCGGATAGCTTTCAAGACCTGGGCGGGAAATGGCAAGTGTCCAAGAAGATACGAGAACTACTCGCGATGGAGAGACCTATAAAGACATAGATGCTCTGGGCTGGGTCCCCGCTGACAAGCAACAAAAAAAAGCCGTCGCACGACCAATCAAGTCAAAACTTGCTGGAGCACTCCCACGCCGAAATCGAGAAGATTGTGGCCTTGAAGGATCCTTTTTCCCCCTTTTTATGATCATCATGGAGAAAGAGATTTAGAATTTCGAAGGCCTCATTTATGCACATGCTACACATTATGTATGTAGTAAATCTAGTATGTCTAGCAAGGTCCAATAATACCAAGTGGCTATTATTCATTGGTAACAGAGGAAAGAAAGTGAAGATGATTTTCAGTCGCTGGCATGGCCGCGAATCCATACGTATATAGTCCAAACCAGCCGAGATCGTATATACTATACGGTACAATTAAGACCGCAAAGACGAAATCATTCTTCTATAGCCTGCATGCATGCATTGTGAAGGAATTGAATCTTCGCTGCGCTATTCTTGCTCTATATAATCGACAGGTCGGGTATATAACAAATTCCAGTTGCAACCAACCTATGCCATCAATCAGAAACATGCTAGAGGTAGCTGGACATCACAATCCATGCAAAGAACGTACTCATATCTGTAGACTGTATTGACATCAGGCAAGTTGACTAAGCATAATGGTACATGTATGGGTATGTATGTACATCATGCCTTCATGCGTCATGGGTCACACCGCCTTCGTCTCTGCCATCCAAACCACAGCGCTCGTCTGCGATATTGATGACATTTTCGTCATCCTGAGCAGGCGAAAAAAGGCCGGACCGCCTTCCAGTCCACCGCCGTAGATAACCCAACCCTGTCCTCCAGCCGTCGGCAAGGATTTTCGGACCTGCCAATATGCCGCGGCTCGCGCTCATCGAGCTTCGGGATCTCGGGCGACGACCGCTCCTCGTGAGTGGGCCGGGTTGACTGTCTTGGGTGCCATATCCCACAACAGCGCTATTGCTAATGCCACCTGATCCTGACGAGGTACCCAGATACGTTCTCCGCCGCTGAGGTTGAGTCAGGTCAATAGACACTGGAGAAGAGGTTCGCCTCCACGAGTTATCCCGCTCAAAGAGTCGGAACCGTCGAGGATCCCATGTCCGAGGACGACCCACATCGCGGGCTTTTCTCAGACGTGAAGGCTGAATGCGATCCTCGCTGGCAAGCGACCGTCTGAGAAGCTCCCTGGAGGCGCGCGGCAGCGTACCGCTCTTGCTCCGGCGTCGATTGGAGTATCGACCAAAAGAGGATGAAATATCTGTCTCATGAAGATCAGCCTCGTCCTCGGTATCGTCGAGTTCAGCCCATATTTGTGCGGACTCGGCGCTGTACGTGGAAGTGCGTTGTCGCTGCGGAGAGGCCAGTGGAAGGCTTGGCGCCCGCTGATGAAGCGGTTCTCGTCGCGATTGCTGGAGCAGCGGCTCGCGCTCTCCTGGCTGACCTTCCTCATCATCTGGAACAACCAACCCCAAGCCTGTTGGGGGCTGCGAATGTTCGTCGACGAGACCCATCCCGGGTCCAAGTGCAGTTTGCGTAGAACTGCCGATTGTAACACCCGCATGGCTGTCGATATCTTCCAGTCTCCACGAAAGACAAAGGACGCCACTTAACAGAACAACGGTGCCGAAAGCGATGAGACCAGCATGGAGTTTGGGAATTAGGGAGGCTTGGCGAAAGTAGATCAAACCGTCCAGGATAGCAATGATGTTGTATATACAAAAAACAAACGGATAGAGAACGCTAGTGCTGCAAAGCTTCAGTCCGCGATGCATGCAGTAGAGCTGTGTCAAAGCGAGTGTTATCATCCCGAGGAGGATAAGCCAAGATTGCCAGCGATTGAACTGGTTGGAGCGATCGATGATGGTGCGGACGAGTAGCTCAACCGCCGACTTTGCCAGAAGTAGCGAATGAGCGGACAGAATCCCACTAACGAAGCCATAACACATTCCACGTATGAGCTTCACTCGGGGACTATAGATCTGGATGCGCGGAGTATAGGGTGCAATGGGGGTTGCTGTCCTCGAGCGACCTGGAGAGGCAAGAAACTTGAGAATTCGGGATCCAATTAGGACTATGAGCATGACAACAGCCGTGCTCACCATCCAGGAGATGAACGGACGGCGAGCCAAAAGCTCAAGAAGCTGGTCTAGAGTATGCGCAGGCTCTCCAATGGCACCAAATATCGCTATCAAAACTGCGCCTATGCAGACAAGAACAGTGCCCAGGAGGGAGTACCTGGTGAACGGCTCACCAAGGATCAGGGTCGCAAAGATGGTGTTGAAGACGAGACCGGACTATTCAGTCAGCGTGGGTGCTCATGCTTCCTTTTCGACGGAGGGTACACCTACCGCTTGGAGAGTCGAAAGAACGGGCAGCGGGAGGGTGGTGATCTGGATGGAACTCCCGATGATATTCGAGATGACGAACATAAACATGCCCAGCTAGTGCACATCAGATTACTCCTTCTAGGCACAACGGCACAAGTAGCTCATACCTGCCATCTTTTCCGTTTGTATGCAGGTCTGCGAACATCCCAAGGGTCCTTCTCGTCCTCAAGGAGGTGTGACTTGCGCTGGAGTGTGAGGCCAATCGCTTGCAGACTGGTCGAGATCAACCCGACAATCACACCGACCTGTAACTCAAGAGTCAACATCATCTCCTCTACGTGGATCTGTATGTAGAAAGGGAGGACAAACCGCGATGCTCCCCTGAGGCGACAAGTCACCAAGCTGGCCCATCTCGAGTATCTTCGTGCATTGGTGCCTCGGCGGCGGAGCGGAACAGCCAGCACATCAACCTGCGGCGGAATCTATCGCTGGACAGGCGACATTGTCTGCGCACGAGTAGAGGGGTCAAGGATCGACTGGATTATACAGAATAACAGCGATGCAGGGAGCAGTGGTGGAGATAATCTCAAGGCGACGGGGACGGGGGGGCAGACCACGTCGGAGCTGCCTGACCTCATACCGCGTGCTGCCAGCGGACGTTCCTGAGACGCCGCTGTTCCGCAGGCGGCTCCGCTAGCGCCCGCCCGCGTCAAGGCGGATCCTTGGAGAGCTTCAGCCAGACCAGACGACCTGCCTTGCGCAGAAACGAAACGACAGCACCTGTGTGAGGCACGCATCTACAGGTGAGCGCTCCTCCTGCTGAAGAAGGGCATGGTCCCTGCTACCGCTCTGTCAGGAAGCTGACCTGAACTCCAGCCAGGACACCGCATCGAGGAGAGCTTGTTTGGGCTGTGCACTCCTCCCCACATCCCTCGACATCACCTCTCCCCGAACCCCAGATCCAACCCCAGACCTACAGCCCTAGCGCAGGAGGAGAAAGACATATACGCATATTATCAAGATGTCCCAAAGCCATGCACTCTCCGATGACCAGGTCCGCAGTGTACCTTGTCCCCGTTCCCCTCCCGAGCTGACCAGAAGCGACGGCAGGTCGCGGCCGAGCTCCGCAAGATGACCGCCTTCATCCGGCAGGAGGCGCTGGAGAAGGCCCGCGAGATCCAGCTCAAGGCCGACGAGGAGTTTGCCATCGAGAAGTCTAAGCTCGTCCGCCAGGAGACTGCCGCCATCGACACCCTCTACGAGAAGAAGTTCAAGCAGGCCGCCATGTCCCAGCAGATCACCCGCTCCACCCTCGCCAACCGCACCCGCCTGCGTGTCCTCTCCGCCCGCCAGGAGCTCCTTGACGAGCTGTTCCAGCGTGCCCGAGAGAAGATCGCCGGTGTCGCGGAGGCCGACGCTAAGAAGTACGAGGAGATCCTCAAGGGGCTGGTCCTGGAGGGACTGTACTATCTCAACGAGGACAAGGTGTCCGTGCGCGCGAGGAAGAAGGACTACGACGCTGTCAAGCGGGCTATCGAGGCGGCGAAGACGGAGTTCAAGGATAACGTCGGCAGAGAAATTGAAGTGAGCGTGGACGAGAATGATCCGCTGCCGGATGGATCGTAAGTCCTACAGTTCGAGACTTGAGGCAGTCCGTGGTTGCTAACGCTGGATTGCAGGGCTGGTGGTGTGGTTGTTGTCGGTGGTGATGGCAAGATCGATATCAACAACACCTTTGAGGAGCGTCTTCGGCTGCTTGAGATTGACGCACTCCCCGTTGTCAGAGAGACGCTATTTGGCAAGAACGCAAACAGGAAATTCTACGACTAGAGGCCGACCGGTGGCGGTTATATATTTGTTTCTGATCATCTTTTGGTGCTTGCTTTCCCATCCCATGTTCAGTCTTCACAGGCTGTGGGCGTTTGTCCTGTCATGTTTCTACTTATGGTCATAGAGAACCTTGTATACTGCCTGCTGAAACGACCGATTTCCTTTGCATGATGAATGGGGTACCAATCATGAGAAATCACGTATGTGCATCGTCATTGTCGTCATCATCGTCATTACGTATTACTCTGTATTAAAAATTCGCTTTCGGTCACCGGTCCTGCTGCTACGGCTTCGAAAGCCCACGCTGTGGGACTGCCAAGGGGTAGAACAGTCAGGAGCCAGCGCTATGTTCCCGAATGGGGATGCCCTCTTTGTCCTTCTTGCTCGACAAGTACCTGTTCATCAGCGAGCCACTGCGACTAATTCCTTCCCAGTTGTCGAGTCCGGATGATCCAAAGAATGCCTTCTTTGGAGGCGGCTTAGATCTAACCGAGTATACAATTCGGTAGTGTAGGGCCTCAAGGCTCTCCTTCGTCTCAGTTCGCTTGAGATGCGACGCCCCGGAATCCTGGATGGATGTGAAGATCTTCTTCACCCGGTCAGCAAGGGTATCGACGTCCGCATTGAATTTGGTCTCGGCCTCCTTGTCTGTAAATGTCAGAGTAGATCGTCCAGAGTCGATGGCGATGCTGAGAAGTGAGGTGAGAGCGCCGAGCTCCCAGTAGTCGTATTCCCCTTGCTTCTTTCCCTTGTAAAACTTGATGTCGAATCGCTTCTCCCGAAGTATATTGGTGATACGTTTCAGATCGAGAACTGCATCGGGTGGTTCATCAAGGGGCGATGGGTCTTTGAGTAAGAAAGCTACTGCAAGGCGACACCTGAACAAGCTAATCCATGGTGAAGTGGGTAATATGTGCTTGAGAAGCTGACTCTGTAACGTAGAGTCTTGCACGGTGTGAAAAACAGTCTCACAGACGCGGCGAATCTTAGAAACGTCAATAGAAGCTTGTTCGCGGCTGCCATGGTGCAACTTACGATGCTGTCGGAAGTATCATGCGGAAGGCTCTCTAACACTGCAGTAATTGTCCTCTCAAGCTCTGAGCACACCATGCTATTTCTTACCAGAGAAGCATCGAGTGCTAGCCGAAACAAGATGTGCAATATGTGTATTCGGGTATCATCGGCGAAACTGCTCACGTGTGTTAGCATGCAAAACTTCAATTGAGGGCGTAAGGAGTAGTACAGATCCGCTGCGCCCCGTAATAGGTCCAGCACAGAGAGGAGGAATCGCCAGTCTCTAGATCCATCCTCTGAAAATTGTCAGCCGAAGTATCCCCTTTTTGACCTATAGGGAATGCCGCACTGTTAATAGGAGAGAATTCTGGAACTATTCGCTTGGAAAGGTCTAATGCCGTTGGACTAGCACCTAGCCTCCGGAAAACACCATCGACATCATCTGGACGCACGATGAATGCTATTCGTTTAGGAGACGAAAGCTTGCAAATTTTAGCAGAGTTTCAATGTATGAACGATCCTGATCCCAGAAGTGGAAGCCAACCTTGAGCGCTCTGCAATAAGCATATCTTAGGTCATCCCGAGGTTCTGAGGGTACTGGGAACAGCATGTTAGCGCCATAAGAAGTGATGTTGGTCTGACGAACCGGAATTGAGAATCCAAACGATCAATTCATCCGGCAGGAGATTTCTTGAGAGAGCCATTTCCACAATGCCTGAGTGGAACGCTCGCTCCCGGGAAGCGGGATCTGAAAGTACAGTACGTCAGTAGGGGAAGAAGGGCATGGGGATCTACGGCCTCTACTAGCCTCGTAACACTGCTTCTTTGCTTCCGGGAAGTATAGCGTCGCTGGGAAATTCCGGCGGCGAAGGAAGTTCAACCTGCTGATCGAAGAAGGACCATGTCTTCTCCTGATCGAAAGCCTCCGTCCGTCGGACAGCGTCGAGCAGACGCTGTAACCCCGTTTCGTCCTCTTCTTCGCCCAGAGCAGACGCTAAAACCTCCTCACCGACTTGTCTGATCGCACCACCAACTTGTGCAAACGCGCCATTTGATGCTCCCTTATCAGCTTTTTCAGAACGTTCGAGCGCGGACTTGGCCTTGGCCACACCGGCTTCTATCTTGTTGTCATCTACCGTTTCAGTGACCAGAGACTCGAGAGTGAATTTGTATTTCGGGACCGGAACTTGCGGCGCAAATATGCTGTCTATAGTCTTGTAAGGTTTTGTATCTTTGGGTCGCAGCGTCTTGTCCTTATCCGTCGTTTGAGCGCCTATGTCTTTATCTGGGGCCGGAGCGGGTGTAGTAAGCTTTTTGAAGAAGTCCTCGGGTGACTCTAACGACTCTATCGAATCCGTATCCTCTCCGTCAGAGCTTAACACCACTTCTTTGCCATTCTTGATAATGCGTTGCGAGGTGTTAGAACTGGCTTCCAGAAATGAACTACCGGGAGCTGATCCGCTCCCAGCTGTCTGTTGGTGAGTATCACGGTTGGCAGATTCACCAATCGAACGCAGTAGTGACTCTTTGAGCTGAAGCTCCGGTCCAGTCTTCGGTGAATACGAGGACGCACGAGCTGACGAGGACGGCGAATCACTTAGCGGGGAGGATGATGGATGAACGGCACTGTCAAGGTTGTCCGGATTGGGGGCCTTTGAGGCATCTCCGGAGTGTTCGTCCTTTTTCAGCGTGGGTTGCGAGCGTTTGAAAAAGTCTGCGATGTTGCGGAGTTGTGACATATTGAGTGTTTTTACATGGACCGCGTGGGCATTCTAGTCAAGCAGCCCCTCGTTCTCGTTCTGGAGGCTGGAGACGCCTGATACGCGCGACATTCGCGGTGTCACATGCCATCCTCCTCCTGCAATTGGCTGAGTCAGCTGCTGCTTTCCTTAAGGATGCACCGCCATACTTACCGCCTTTCTTTTATAGATCTAGCGCATACTCGGGCCTTGAGGAAGTGGGATGCAGCAACCGCCCAATACTGCCGCTCCATGCCGCCTTTCTTTCGTACTTGTCGGAAACAAAATAACCTCTCCATTGATTTCGTGCTGTACTCTGTACTCGGGGCACGAGGGAGCAAAGAGAATGTCCGGGACTTCTTAATGAAAGTAATCTGGAGAGTTTGATTCTTAACTTAAGAAGCCTAAGATCTGGGACTACTCCTTTATTTTACAAGTTGTTAGGGAGTCCAAAGCCATTGGCAAACAAAAATATTCTATCTAAAGCATTGTTTTAATCGGCCATCAATTGTTCTGGAGCTTGGATTTTCTTAATTCTTGCAAGTACACTTTCAATACATGCAAGACGCTGACTCAAGAGCAAACTTCGAGTTAATGTCATCATAGAAGTTAGAAAAGCTATCCCAGAGCGCACAATTTATTATTATTCAGAAGTCGAAATTTGCTCCTAAATTGTATGTGGCATAGTAAACTCGTCCTTATGGAGAAATACTCAAGGAATTTTAAAGTTGGCGTTCAAAAAGAAATGCGACTACCGCCACCAAGAACTTGATATTGACATGACGCCTTTGCCTAAGATCTTCTTGCGTCCTATTGGATCCGACAAATCCTTGTAACTAGATGCTACTTTCAGTCAACACGGATTCCAGACTCTGGCAGGAGAAGTAGTCTGGAGCATCCACGGATCGGTATGAGCTGTTTTCAACACGGCATATACACTTCATATCAGTTGAGCCGTCAAGCCGTGGCTACCTGATGCAACAATATCAACTTGACCAAAATTGACGTCGAATCGCCCGCTTCACAGCGCTCTCCCGCCCCTTTTCGTCAAACACGCAAACACGGAGTATTCGGCACGAGATATTGGAAACTGGAATCAGGGAGATCACCAGGATGTGCATAGAGTACTTCCGTAGTGGCAGGACCAAAAAGACTGGCAATAGTTCCAGACTATGTTCAGGAGTGAGATTTAGTATATTCCTTGTTCTGGATGTTGCACTCCGAGGTTGCGCCGGAGCTATGAGATCCAGAATTAAACGCTTGGACTTCCTACCGAGATGATCGGAGCCGGGATGGACGGAGGCTCGGAGCTTCCCCAAGTTTCATCGTTTGTCTTGGTTCAGGGGCTCCAAAATTCCCCGTGTCTGTGCTTTGGCGCCGAAGCCTTGTGGCCTAGCGCTCCGTGTATCGATTACGAAGTGCAGTACCTAGGTAGCTACTGCCGCCGCAGGCGGTGAGCTTCATCATTGAGCTTTATGAACCAGAAGCATATCTTACCTTAAGTGAGACTTCCTCAACTTTTTAGATCCAGGCATCCTATAAGCACTTAAGCAAGCTGTCGTACCTGGAAATTCATCATTCTAATTGAAGATTCATCATTCCCATCGACCCCTGTCATCGGGTCAGCCGGGATCATAACGCCAAGCCTGGCCTTCAGTTTCCCCGGTTTCGTAACATGCTATTTCCTTGGTCTAAAGAGTATACTGCACGGCGTCGCTGGGCGTAGTGCCTGATATATATGGTCAGGTGTCGGCGTTATAGACCATGGATAACTTGAAACCTGGCGTTGAAGGGAGCCGACAAGGCAAGAGGATGAAAATTGAATAAATACATATCTATCTAGCTTACTGCTTAGAATGAGGGTGTCTGTGAGATGGTTCACAATCTGGTATTTAAGAATCTGTTGAAGTATATAATGTTGAGAACTGGCAACGTTTGCTTTTTGTTCAACAGGGCCCTTGGCCTATATAGGTAGTATGTATATGCAAGCGCAAGGATTCCAACTTCACGATCTCCTGCGGGGAAAGCCATCCTTCTGGTGGTCGTGTGCATATGTTAAAGTTTAAACGGATTTCTTACTAGGGGTTCTTTCGCAGCACGATTTTGACGCGCCTGTTTGTTTTGTATAATATCTAGCTAGACACGAATACGAAGTAGCTGGACAATAACACATACTCCTTAATCTCTTGCTGTGCCGTGTCTTGGGTTCTGGCCCATTTAGGGTCTTCGAGGCTTGTCTTGGATTTCTTGGCTTTTGTTAGAGTGGACCAGCCAGGGTTGAGGACCGTCGCATGTCAACGCAGCGCAAATGGTGTTTTGGATGCTACATAGCAGGTAAGACATATGATATAAACACAGCAGCAGGTTCTTGGACGTGTTCTGCATGTGCCACGCGCACGGGAGTTTCTTTAGGAAGCTGGTCTCCCGACAGCTGCACCGTTACGACTCGAAGCTGCTGCCCTTGGAGGCTGAGTCCGCGACAGTTCCAAGGGGTTTCAAAATGGGGTATCCAATTAAAGTTTAGGGGTCCCGATTTATCTGACGACATCTTTCTTGCTGGGACCCAGCGTGTCCACTCTAGCCTCGGGGTATATGACAGCTAGTTCCGGCAGGGCGGGATTCCCGAAGCGATGGCGCTTCCGAAGGTTTTCCGTGGAGATTTTTATGCCTTCATGGCCGACCTAGGCAGATCGGTCTGATCTCGGATGGGGTCGTATGGACACAGATTTACTGCTTGTAGAAGTATAAAGGTTGCTATTGTGTTCCTTGTGTGAGATTCCGCGCTCATGCTACTGCACAGTGCACATCGAAGTTGCGCCGGCCGTCAGACGGTGTCGTGGATCATCTTCCAGCCCCCATCAGAGCCGTGCAGCAGCACGGCGGTACGGGGGCCACGGTTCCGCAGCCCGCGCGTGCAGAGCCACCGGACCGATGACGATCGTCATTCGGACCTTCGAGGCGTTCGGTCTTTCTGGAGCGTCTTACCGTGTATGGCATTATTATCGTGCTCGTAGCGAGGCTGCCCTGTGATGGCTGTAACCTGCACCCCGTACTACTACTGCGTGTATATTATTTTAGCATGGCTTGTGGCCCCGATGCAGCCGTGCGAACTACCTAACTACGTACGAACTACTACTACATATAGTAACCATCATCAACCTGGACGCAAACTGGAAAGAGTTGAAAGCATGCCAAGCACGTCGCTGATGGAACCCAGCAGGACAGGTGTCCTGTACGGAGCACATACTCGGTGCATACTATTGACATGAGCGTGCGCCCAGTGGTATGCTGTATGCGGGACTCGAGCGCATATCATTCTGTTCTTCCTCCGTCTCCAGACGGACCTCCCTCGAGGTACCGGTCCTCGCTGACAGGATGACGCTCTTCGCTGCAATGGTGTGCGTATACAGTACTGCCACTCTGTGCAGCTCCAGGCCGACCACAGGCGCTCGCATGCGCTCACTGTTGTTACTACGCGCGCTGGACACGAGTCATGCAGGAGCGCAGGTACCTGTACATCCCTGCGCGTTGGTTTCGTGCGCTTGGCCGGCGTACCAGGTACTTGAAAAAGACAACCCGCCACGTCGGGGGCTCAGCACCCCTCCGCCCACGCGGCTACTAACCTAACTCTGTAGATCGAATCGACACCTAACTTACTATACTTGGAAGATGTACTACTCCGTATTGCGTATGGAAGGAATATGCAACAATCCTGCTAATGATAATGATAAGGCGAACAGCCAGCCCTCACTGACCCAGATGGGATCATGGCGCTTTACCTCGCGACAGAAGTACGCAGTATAGGAAAGAAAACGGGAAAATAAACCACGCCAGAACATTTGTAGAAATACTGGGCGATCGATAACTCAGCATCGACAATAGCCGCCTGCTCACTTCTGCCGTATTGTCCTCATCAGATCTTATCGTCGCCACAGCGGACCGTCAGGATTCAAAGATTTCTCTGCGGAACCAAACAATGGTGAACCCAAGAGGATCGGAATCCGCATGTGCAGTCCGGAGCGAGGCTGGTGGTGAGCGCCATGCTGACAAACGTTCGCGTTCTTCAAAATTACCGTTCCTGTCAGGACGGGACAGCGGGTGGGCCTTGGCAAAAGTGGAAATGACGCGGTTGTGGACACATTCCGCACCGGAGGTCAAGCCCTTCCCAGCGAGGGCTCTCCTCAAATTATGCCTCTTAGTCCCCTGCGGACTTTGTGCTGCGAAGATTGTGAGAAGCAGAGCGAGGGTGGATGCGACTGGCTGATAGCCGCGCTCCCGTTGTACACCGTTACCGGGACCCTGTCTTTACATGTCTGTACGGGTACGATACGCCTGGAGCAGCTCCCGTCAGCCCCCGGGCCCGTCCAGGTCTCCTCTCGAGTCTCCTACAGGCCCTAGCTGTCATCAAATCTGGCCGCTCTCCATCTTATCCCGCCCCCCTCCTCGAAAAGGACCGCTCCCTCATAACTCGAATTCGAATCGTTCCCTATCTCCTTCGTCTGCTCTCGTTCCTGATGGCAATTGTCCCTCGCGGATAGTCCAGCCCCTCCCCTCCCCCCCTTTCCCAGGCCGGTACATCCGTTCCCTCGATCTGGCCCTGTTCGTGTCAACCCTTTGGATTTCGCGCCGTCCGTGACCGGTTAGTGCCTGCGCCTGCGCCGGGCCTAGGTCGTTCCTCGAGATATCTCTGCGATTTACTGCACGAATTATTCTTATATCCTACAGACTCTACCCTGATCGATTCGACGACGGATTCTCGCGGACTGGCTGCACTGTCGGGGTCCGCCATATCGGCGCGGATGCTCTCCGCAGACTTTTCGACACGATCGCCATTATCATTTCGTACATGCCCTCCTGGGACCATCAGTAGCCGCAGATGGCTTTGACAAACGTTGGGGCAGAGAGCAATGAGACTGGCAGCGGGAACGGTGACATCAGCAACATTTCGAAGCCGACTAACCGACAACGATGGGCGACAATGCGGATTAGCGGCGGTGGGGGCGCGCGGAAACGCGTCTCAGTCGTAGATCGTTTTCATAAGGGCACGGGTTCCAAAGATGAGAAAGGGAAATTGGGTGCGAGCACGCTGCCCACCGCTAATGAACCGTCACACGAAGGCGGGGGACATGACGACGGCGAAACTAGGCGGATATACTTCAATATCCCAATCCCCGAGTCGGAGAGGGATGAAGATGGCCGGCTCAAGAGAAGTTACCCCAGGAACAAGATCCGCACCGCGAAGTACACGCCGTTGACTTTTGTCCCGAAGAACCTCTGGCTCCAGTTCCACAACATAGCCAACATCTACTTCCTTTTTATTATCATACTCGGAGTGAGTTACACCCCTGACCAGACCAGGCTGGTTGCATAACTAAGGGACCATCTCAGTTCTTTCCCATATTTGGTGCCGACAACCCTGGTATGAATGCGGTTCCTTTGATCGTCATCGTCGTCGTCACTGCTTTCAAAGATGCGATCGAGGATTGGCGACGTACTGTTTTGGATAACGAGCTGAACAACTCACCTGTTTATCGGTTGGTTGACTGGAATAATGTCAATTCTACCGAGGACAATGTCTCTCTATGGCGTCGAATCAAGAAGGCATGCACCCGCGGGATCATCTTCCTGTACCGGAAGGCCGTATCATTAAAGCGCGGGGAGAGTGCGCTTCCCAGGACCATAGAGGACGAGAGACGAGCATCTTTCGTCACCAACCGGGCGTCAATGTACTCCCAACGCGCATCAACCTATTACGGCGACGAGGGAGGCGAAGAAGGCGCCATCCAGATGACGCCGGTGCCTTCGCCGAATCCCGATTCGCTCTCACAGCGACCAGATTGGCCTGTTGATTCGAATGAGGAGGATGGCATGCACCTCCAGCCCGGCAAATCAGTCCGAGAGAGTATTGCGGCAGCTCCAAGGAAAACCGGTAGTGTTGTCAATAGGAGCAAGCAAACACCTGGAAAGGCGAGGTTCAAGCGTGATTACTGGAAAAACATCCAGGTCGGGGATTTTGTCCGAATCTACAACGACGAGCAGATCCCCGCTGATATCGTAATTCTGTCCACCTCTGATCCAGATGGTGCGTGCTATGTGGAAACGAAGAACTTGGATGGAGAGACAAATCTCAAGGTCCGTCAAGCTCTCCACTGTGGACGGAAGGTCAAGCATGCCAGAGACTGCGAAAAGGCGGAATTCGTCATCGAAAGCGAGCCCCCGCATCCAAATTTGTACTCCTACAACGGTGCAGTCCGTTGGGAGCAGCGGGATGAGAAGAATCCCGAAGCTCCCCCGCAAGAAATGGTCGAACCCATTTCGATCAACAACGTGCTGCTCCGTGGTTGCAATCTCCGTAATACTGAATGGGCTCTCGGTGTCGTGATTTTCACTGGAGCTGAGACAAAGATCATGCTCAATTCAGGAGAAACACCGAGCAAGAGAGCAAGACTTGCGAAGGAGCTAAATTGGAACGTGATTTACAACTTCATCATCCTATTCCTCATGTGTCTCGTCTCCGGCATCGTCAACGGCTTCGCATGGGGCCATGGACATAGGTCATTGAACTACTTCGATTTCGGTTCCTACGGTGGCTCGCCTCCTGTGGATGGTATCATCACATTTTGGGTTGCTGTGATTCTGTTCCAGAACTTGGTTCCTATCTCGCTCTATATTTCCCTTGAAATCGTTCGAACCGCCCAGGCAATCTTCATCCACAGTGACAGCTTTATGTATTACGAGAAACTGGGTATCTCATGCGTTCCGAAATCGTGGAACATCTCAGATGATGTCGGACAGATCGAATACATCTTTTCCGATAAGACTGGTACGCTGACGCAGAATGTGATGGAGTTCAAGAAATGTACTATCAACGGAGTGGCATATGGTGAAGCATACACGGAGGCTCAACTTGGTATGAAGCGGCGCGAAGGCATCAATGCGGATGAAGAGGCTGCAAGAGCTCGTGAACAGATCGCAGCCGACCGTGTTAGAATGCTCGAGATGCTCCGAAAAATCCACAACAACCCTTATTTGCGGGATGAAAGATTGACATTCGTTTCGCCGGACTTCGTGGCCGATCTCGAGGGTCGGTCTGGCGAGGAGCAGAAACAAGCCACAGCACACTTCATGCTTGCTCTTGCGGTGTGCCATAGTGTCATTACAGAACACACCCCTGGTGATCCGCCTCAGATTGAGTTCAAGGCTCAGTCGCCCGATGAGGCGGCTTTGGTTGCCACCGCTCGGGACTGCGGTTTCACTGTCCTTGGAAGGTCTGGTGACGACCTTCTTCTGAACGTCATGGGTGAGGAGCGGACATACACGGTGCTCAATACCCTCGAGTTCAATTCGTCCAGGAAACGGATGAGTACTATTGTCAGAATGCCTGACGGCACTATCAGACTTTTCTGCAAAGGTGCTGATAGTATTATCTACTCCCGCCTGGCCCGTGGGAAGCAGCAGGAGCTTCGAAAGACCACTGCAGAGCATCTCGAGATGTTCGCCCGAGAGGGCCTGCGGACCCTGTGCGTCGCAGAGAGAGTTCTCAGCGAGGAAGAGTATCAAGCCTGGAATAAGATGCATGATCTTGCGGCTGCAGCTCTCACAGATCGGGAGCAAAAGCTGGAGGAAGTTGCCAGTGCCATTGAGCAAGATCTCATGCTTTTGGGTGGAACCGCTATCGAAGACAGACTGCAAGATGGCGTACCAGACACGATCTCTCTGCTCGCTGACGCTGGAATCAAGCTGTGGGTCTTGACCGGTGACAAAGTTGAGACCGCGATCAACATTGGCTTCTCTTGTAACCTCCTTAACAACGATATGGAGCTCATTGTTTTCAATATTCCGGCGAACGAGCCGGAAAAGGCGGCTGCGGAACTGGACAAAAAGCTCCAAATGTTCGGTCTGACCGGATCTGACGAGGAGCTTATTGCCGCTCGTCAGGACCATAGGCCGCCACCTCCCACGCATGCTGTGGTCATCGATGGGGATACCCTCAAGCTGATGCTGGAGGACGAATTGAAGCAGAAGTTTTTGTTACTGTGCAAGCAGTGCAAGTCCGTTCTGTGCTGTCGAGTCAGTCCCGCCCAGAAAGCTGCGGTCGTCCACATGGTCAGGAGTGGGCTCAACGTCATGGCTCTTTCAATCGGAGATGGTGCAAACGATGTTGCCATGATCCAGGAAGCCGATGTTGGTGTCGGTATCGCCGGAGAAGAAGGTAGACAGGCGGTTATGTCGTCTGACTATGCCATTGGTCAATTCCGCTTCCTCCAACGGCTTGTTCTTGTACACGGAAGATGGTCTTACCGCCGTCTTGGAGAGACCATCGCAAACTTCTTCTACAAGGTATGTTGAATCGTAACGACTATGCGCGAAAAAAAAGGGAAGATAAACTGATTTCATACTTATAGAACCTCGTCTGGACGTTTGCACTCTTCTGGTACTCGATTTTCAATGACTTCGACGGCTCCTATCTCTTTGACTACACCTACATTATCCTGGTCAACGTGGCGTTCACGTCGCTACCAGTCATTCTGATGGGAATTCTCGATCAGGATGTCGACGACAAAGTTTCTCTCGCCGTTCCTCAGCTCTACATGAGAGGCATTGAACGGAAAGAGTGGTCGCAGCGCAAGTTTTGGTATGCTTCCCTTTTCTTCTACTTCCCACGATGCTGCTGACGATTCATAGGCTCTACATGTTGGACGGGTTCTACCAGTCTATAATGTGTTTCTTCATGCCATACTGCCTCTACCAGCCGGCGACATTCGAGCACCCTAGCGGTTTGAACATCAACGATCGTATGCGGATGGGTGTGCTAGTGGCGGCGGCTGCGGTCATCTCCAGCAACACCTATATCTTGCTGAATACCTACCGTTGGGACTGGTTAACAGTTCTTATCAATATCATCAGCTCGCTTCTGGTGTTCTTCTGGACGGGCATTTACACTTCCTTTACTGCTTCAGGACAATTCTACAAAGCGGCCGCCGAGGTTTACGGCGCCTTGTCATTCTGGGCCGTCCTTCTTATGACGGTCACGATGTGCCTCCTTCCGCGCTTCACCGTCAAGTCCTGTCAGAAACTCTTCTTCCCTCGTGATGTGGATATCATCCGCGAGCAAGTCAGCATGGGTAAATTCAAATATCTGGACCAGTTTGAGGCGTACGTGCCACCGTCGGCGTCGGCTGCCGCTCTTGCAGGCGTTGGGCCCGCGACGTCTTCAGATTTGGGAAAGCCGATCCAACCGACCATGAAGCGAGATCCGAACCTGCCCGAAGATGAGCGGCCAATCTACCCGCCGTCAGTTGCACCGACTGCGCACACTCACAATCGGAGCCAAAATGGTAGCAATGGTACGAACTACACATCGAGCCTTGAGTCTCACCACCAACATCAACACTCACTTGACCAGGTTAGGTCGTCGTTCGACCGAACCCGTCCTTCCGTGGACAAATTCCGATCCAGCATGGAAGGAATGAGTGACTACACGTCAGGTGCAGCGTTGACGAAGGTGGAATCGATAAACGCCGCGCCAGAGAGTCCGCACAGCCCGCTCAAGAGTCCCCGAGATCCTCGTTCGAATCCTGTATAGTCATTTCCATCGTCCTAACATGTCGTTATCTGCTCAGATGCCCTTGATGACCTTCGTCGGTTCGTTTCTCGACAGTTTCGATTTGGAAAATCTCTGAACGATATATATATTCGATATCATTGCAATTCCCCATAGAAGGCGTTCGGTATGTGTGCTGGCTCAACGGATCGGTCGGCGCAGGGTTTTTTTTTCTTGCTCTTTGAGGCCTACACTTTCTTTTCTCGGTCCTGTACAGTTTTCTTCCGTCACATAATGCCAGACTGGCATTTTGATTTTCCTTTCTCTCTGTATAAAACTCGTTTACGGACTGAAGTCGCGATGGCGAATTGTTCTCTTTGTACACTTGGCTCTCCTTTTTTTTCCATTTGCTCTGTGTTTTGTTTGTCTTCGCCACCTGGAGGCCGGGGTGAGTGGATTACAAAATATAGGAGGCTATGGAGGGAAGTATGGTACCTGTGTCCTAGTGAGACAATGAGCTCAATCTTAATGAAGATTATATAATGTCTTTAAGTGCAAATGCTCCTTAGCATCTTTGAATATCTTCTAGTCGGTGAGTGTAGCATCAGTTGAAACATGATGTGTGGTTCAGTAATAATACCAGAGCAGCACGGATTTTGTAGAAGTCTTCCTTGACCCGTTCTGCTGCGTCGCGTGTCTCCCACGCGTAAAGTGGATGTTGGCGCCTCCTGCCGGGTTGTCTGACCAATCAGCGCGGTGTTCGGGGCCAAGCTCTCTCTTTGTTGTATTGCGGCGGAGGCCGCCATCTTTTCACATCATCCACCCTTCGTTTGTCTCGTGGTCCTCTGGGACACAAGGCAGGTCTCCCTCCATAGCATATTCGCATATTTGGTGTCCTCAGGCCCTGTCCCGGGTGCGCTTTGACCTGGCTCAAAAGTGCGGCTCGAATTGTGAAGCACACGTCTCTCACTGACGGGCCTCACGCCGCCTAACCGCCACACTTGAACTTAAGCTCACGTAAACCATGAGCTTGTAGACTATGAGGAAAAATTCCGTGAGCATTCTCAGAGTTGCTATGGACACATCTGCCTGCTATACTGCACAGTGAATCTCGTCCTTTACTCACTAGAGAGGGAGCCGGTGCGCCCCTCGCTCTGACACAAGGAGGCCAGGGCCTCAGACTCAGGCCATGGAGTTTATGGATATTGTTGGGTAAGCTAGATAAAATCTCACCTTCTGAAAGAAGGCTTTTTGTGCCGTATCTATTTTTTATTCTACTGTTCTATTGTTACAAGTCTGTGGCTGACCTGTTGTGATTTTGTTTTGCAGGGAGCTGCAAGCCCTCCCCGACAACGTCCACCTCCTTTGTCCTCGACAGCACGATGACGACCACGCGCGTTACGATGATGCCTCCATAGCGGATGAATCGGACCCGACCGCCGCGAAGCTCATCGCAGAAGCAGCGGACCGTAAGCAGAAGTTTCTCTCGTGCATGCAGATACTGGCGTTCAACCAGGATGGCGTCGAGCAGCTGCAGGACTGGATCTGGCGCAAGCTCGACGACACGCTGGAAAAATGCGACCTCTGCATCAAGGAGTACTATACGGGGAAAATCGAGCTGATGGAAAAGCTCAAGGAGAACTACGATGACGAGGATATCGAAAAGTTCGCCCGGATGCTGGACGACTGGGATATTAAGCGGATTACGAGAAACTTGACGGTCGCAACGCAGAAGCTGAGGGCGGTTCCGCCGCAGGAGATCGGGTTGCATGTCCTGGATCGGGCTTCTTTGCTCTCCATATTCGAGAGCTTGAGCTGTGAGGCGATGCTGCGCAATGAAGCCCTGCTGCAGCAGTACTTCGATGAGCCTTTTAGGCTCATCCAGACAAAGCGCACCTTGAAGGTCTCGGACTACATACCCGCGGTCACGCGTTTCCTGTTTGACTCGAACCAAAGCCGCAGCTTCTGGGCGATCCATGCCTGGACGCGATATCCCCGGCCGCCAACCGCTGCGGAGTTCGACTGGGCTATCAAGGAGGGGCTTCTGGACGTCCTAAGAGAGGTGTCGATGCAGCAGCCGCCTCAGGTTGCCATGGTCCAGAGACTCTGGCGTGGTCTACAGCTCATCGTGAGGAGGCTGGATAAGGAGCAGATTACTCACAACCTCCGTGCTCTGGAGATAGATCCTTGCCGGCTTTCAGTGGAACATCTCAACATTCCCACACCGGGGTTGCGTTTTCTATTGAATACCATCCAGATTCTACTAGAGAAGGCCCCCGGAGACTTCTGGGACGCAATGCAGACGATATCCCCTCAGGCCATCATCGAACAGGTCTTCTATAACCCACAGCTGGACGCCTTCCTCATGCAAGTTGCTGATGGCGAGCCCTTTGAGAAATCCGCCTTGAAGGATATGCTGTCATGGATCACTCCTTTTATGTCGTCGCTGAAAGGCGCCCACCAACCTGGAGCTTGCAGGTTCCTGGTCTTTCAGCTTCTTAACCGGCTTCAGGATGCGCGCTTCCCGAACCTCAGCAGATACCACTGCTTCCGAACCGGTCTTACAGTGATGCTTCACACTCTTCGCAGTTTCACCGACAATGAAGCGTCAAGAGGGTCTGTCGCGCGGGTCGTCTTGTCCGACACGCTCGAGGTCGTGAGCGAAAATATCAATAAAATCCTTGAACCTCCGAAGTTCTCGATTGAGCAAGGACGACAGCAAGAGATCTCATCGTTATGTATGGATGTGATCCGAAACAGTCTAGCGCTCGAGTGTCAGTCCCTCAAGACCGATTATGAAGTCATCCTCCGACAGAGGACTCTTCAGCATGGCGTGAGCACATACTCGGCCACTATTTGGGACGCAGTTGTCCAGCACTTACACGAGGACAACAAAGCCTTGTCGGTGGCGGCGCTTCTGGGCATACTGCCTCTCGTTGGCCTAGAAAAGTTCCCCATGAAAGGCGAGAGGGGAGAGGACAACAAAGAAAAGACTCACTTCAACATCATATACGGACATTTGACTCACCTTTCGTGCCAAATTATCGAGCGGTTGGCAGACTTTAAACCGGAGCATCTTGATGATCTATTCAAGAGCCAGGACACAAGTAGCGCCTTGATCTCCGCCCTCTTCTCGGCCGATCTAAATACCTACCAGGCTGCTGTAGACCTTATCAAGAATGTCAGCGGACAGTCAGCCCGGAGAGATGCCATCTCTCACCTTCTACAGGCGTTCTTTTTGACCACTATGTACGGTCTCAGCTGGTCGTTCCGTCGAATATCCAACATGAAGACTTTTGCATCTGCACCTAGGATGATCCACACGGGCACAGATATCGTGGATATCCTCTGCGATAGCCAGACCGGTATGCTCAGGACTCGTAAGCTTGCTGACCGTAAAGAGACTTTGGCGCTTCAGAAGCTGTGGGAGTATCTGTGGCAAGCGTTGACAACAATATTTGATGAGACTGAGTCGTGGCATCTTAGGGGCAATGATAAGAGCGTGATGCTGGAGTTTTGCCGTGACACGATACAGTTTGCAGATCTGCTCTTTGGCCAGTATGGTGTCTTTGCAAGTGCCATTGTTGACGCGGATCCTAGTCAGGAAAAGTCTGCTCGTGAGAACCTGCTCAAGTCGCCGACGGCAACCATGAGTGCCATGGTCAAATGGTTGAGACTCAAAGATGAATACCTGGCAACCACACTGGTTGGACTGGTGGCTAAACTTCTTCGTCGCCTTGGCGAGCTGAGTGTTACTACTGTCAAGGAAGATGCTCTGAACTTCATTGAAGGTGTTGCTGTGAAGTCAACTGTCAAGACCATCCTAACACCACGGGACAAGGCAGAACTTGTCAGGGCCCTAGAGGCTTACTACAAGAAGCCAGTTGTTACAGCTTCAACCGCTTCTCTTAAGAAACAAAGCACCATCACGGCGTTCACTAAACCTGTCGATTCCGGCACGTCTAGCCCATCCAGGGCCACTAGCGATGATGAATTTGAGGACGGTAGCGTACCTGACGATGTCTTGATGCAACTCTCCAAGTCGGTCGAACTCAACAAGGCCCGACTCGCCGCCCAAGCTCAGAAGAAAGCCGCTGAGAAAGCCGCGACCAAGGCTGCTTCAGCGCTTCCCGCGATCCCCAAGCCTGTTAAGGCTCCCATGAGTACAGCCAGCATTGAATCATTCCGCGAGAAGCGCGAAAAGGAGAAGGAGGCCAAGCGAAAGCGCGATCTCGCCGAGCTTGCACGGTTGAAGAAGAACATCCCTCTGCGCGGTGTCGCAGAACAGACCGCGGGACAAGGATCTGGACTCAATGGCATCGGGGTAAAGGGCAAAGACCACACGCCTGCTGAGAGCATGATGGTTTCATCAGGTTCGGAGTCCGAGTCAGAAAGCGAAGAAGATGAACTCGACAAAGAACTGTTTGGGTCGAAACCAAAAGCCAAGCCAGATGCAGTTCGGGAGTATGAAGAAAGCAGAAGACAATCCCTCCTGCATCGCGGTCCTGTCAAAAAAATCAAGCAGGTGCGGTCCGCCAAGGATATGCGGGCCAGATTGGCTCCCGATCTTTCACCGTTGCATCGGACGCTGTTGAGCTGGGACTTTTTCGCGAGCGGTGACCTGCCGCCAAATTCGGACCGCACGGATTACACGTTGGTCTCGAATACTTTCAGAGATCCCATAGAGTACCAGAGGACTTTTGAACCGCTCCTGATCTTGGAAGCCTGGCAGGGTTTCCAGGCGTCAAAGGAAGAGGGCAATTTTAGACCCTTCGAGGTCAAAGTTGCTAACCGTCTATCTGTGGACTCGTTCGTGGAAGTCAGCACTGTGATGCAGATCCCAGATGTGAGAGACTTCGGCTTGGGAGAGGCGGACCTGGTTCTGCTGTCGAAATCGAAGGACCCTGTGAATGATTCCAAGGCACCCCATTGTCTTGCCCGGGTTTCTGGTATCAACAAGAAAAAGGCCAACGTGGAGGTGACATACCGTATCGTTCCCGGTACACCGATAGTCTCTACTCTTGCGCCTGGTGTTACAATATGGGGCGCGAGGATTACATCTCTGACCCCTCTGGAGCGAGAGTATGGTGCCCTTATGGCTCTACAGTATTATGACCTCTGCGAGGAGGTGATCAAAGCCAAGCCGTCGCCTATACTTAATTACACCGAGGCCGCTCTGAAGCCGATCGCAGATAACTACAAACTTAACCCTGCCCAGGCGAAAGCAGTGAAATCAGCGCTGGACAATGATGCTTTCACCCTGATCCAGGGCCCTCCGGGATCTGGAAAGACAAAGACGATCGTGGCCCTCGTAGGAGCTCTCCTGAGCAATTCATTTACTGACCAGGGCGTGGCCATATCCCGGCCGACCGACTCGGGCAACTTCAAACCTGCCACGCGGAGTACGACATCCAAGAAGCTCCTTGTTTGCGCTCCCAGCAATGCTGCAGTTGACGAATTGGTCATGCGATTCAAAGAAGGGGTGAAAACGCTGCAGGGCAAGCACGAGAAGCTGTCGGTGATCCGTCTCGGGCGCAGTGATGCCATCAATACCAATGTTCTGGACGTCACCCTGGACGAGCTGGTCAATGCGAGGCTTGGTCAGACGGCTCGCAAGGACGGGGCAGACAAAGACCTTCAGAAGATCTACATGGAGCACAAGGCCGCGGATACGGCATTCAAGGAGACGCGTGCGAAGATCGATCAGTGCAGGGCGCAAGGACAGCCTGTTCCCCCTGAGCTCGAGCGGGAATTCGATCTCCTGAAAAAGAAGAAGACGCAGCTCAGCCAGGAGATCGATAACGCCAGAGACAGGAACCATGCCGCGGCGCGTGATGCCGACCTGACCCGACGTCGCATCCAACAGGAGATCATCGACGGTGCCCACGTTATCTGTGCGACACTCAGCGGAAGCGGTCATGAAATGTTCCAAAACTTGAGCATCGAGTTTGAAACAGTCATCATCGATGAGGCTGCTCAGTCTATCGAATTGAGTGCTCTCATCCCTCTCAAGTATGGCTGCTCCAAGTGTATTCTGGTCGGTGACCCGAAACAGCTGCCGCCGACGGTCCTGTCGAAGGAGGCAGCGCGCTTCCAGTACGAGCAGAGCTTGTTCGTCCGAATGCAGGCCAACCATCCCAACGATGTACATCTGCTGGATACCCAGTACCGAATGCACCCGGAGATCAGTCGCTTCCCCAGTGCCGCCTTCTACGACGGCAGGCTGCAGGATGGGCCGAATATGGAACGGCTCCGCACCCGACCCTGGCATCAGAGCCAGCTTCTTACTCCGTATCGCTTTTTCGATGTCCAAGGGATGCACCAGAGCGCAACAAAGGGCCACTCGCTGGTCAACCTTGCGGAACTGCGCGTGGCCATGCAGCTGTACGAACGCCTGACGACGGACTTCCGGGATTACGATTTCACCGGGAAGATCGGTATTATCACGCCTTACAAGGGGCAGCTGAAGGAGCTCAAGGCGCAGTTCGCCGCCAAGTACGGGAATGCCATCTTCAGCACCGTCGAGTTCAACACCACCGACGCGTTTCAGGGCAGGGAGAGCGAGGTCATCATCTTCTCCTGCGTACGGGCTTCCAACAAGGGTATCGGTTTCTTGGCGGACATCCGTCGTATGAACGTCGGATTGACCCGTGCCAAGTCGTCGCTTTGGGTTCTTGGGAACTCGCAGTCGCTGGTCCAGGGCGAATTCTGGAGACGTCTCATCAATGATGCGCGCGAGAGAAATGTCTACACCGACGGTGACGTGCTTCAGATGCTTCAGCGGCCCCAGTTCACCGGCTACAAGAATGTCGAGATGGTGGACGCGGACGCTGATGTCTCCATGGAGTCGGCGCCCCCTTCGAGGGCACCGTCGGCATCCAGCAGTGAGTCCGCTGTGCGTCGCTCGTCGAATGGGCTCGACTCTTCAGTGGCTCCATCCGTCTCTGCGTCTGCGAGGGCAACTCCGCCGCCGGCACTGCCCGATGGACCGTCTGGAGGACCGACCGGTCTCGACGAGACGCGGATGTGCGGGATCTGTGGCAGCTTTGCCCACATGACGCACCACTGCGACAACATGGAGGCCATGGAAGCCACGCGGGGCACCTGCTACCGCTGCGGCAGCTCCGGCCACACGAGGATCAACTGTACAGCGGAGCGCTGCATCGAGTGCGGCGAGATCGGGCACGTCTCCCGCGAGTGCAAGTCGACCAAGGTTCTGTCGAAGAAGGAGAAGGACCGGATCGCCCGCGACGAGTACCATCACGCGCAGCTCCAGAAGCAGAGGCTCGAACGGCAGCGCCAGCGCCAGCTGGGAGGCCACGATCCCAAGGTGCCCGTCATCCAGGTGACGACCAAGTCGCCGTCGCCCGAGGGACGAAAGAAGTCGGAGCTGCCGGGTGCCGACAGCAATGTCCCCGGCAAGCGAAAACGAACCGAGTCGCCTCCCCACGATGGCTCCAAGGGACCCAAAGCGCGGAAGCCGGAGCAGCCCGGGGCGCCGCAGGGCCCGAAGGGTGCCGGAAAGAAGCTCGACGCCAGCGCTCCCCCGCCCAAGGTGAGTGTGCATCAGATCAGTCCGTGATCGAGATCTAACTTTGTCGCAGGATCTGGTCAAGCCGTCGCGGGACAAGCCCGCGCACTCGCCTCTGCCGGCTGAGGGTTCCGCGCCTGGGCCCGCGTCGGACAATCATAATAATAATAGTAACGTACGTCTGGCCTATTCTGGACGATGGAGTGGCGATCGGAAGCTGACTGCTCGCTAGGCTCCCCCGCGGCCTCCACCACGCCCCGGGAACGGGGTTCGGCCCCCGCCGCCCCCGCGTAAGAAGAAGGAGGTCGATCCCTTCATCCGGCCCAAGAGGAGGTGAGGTCCTTCTCCTGTTCCTGTTTCCGCCGGGTCTCAGAGATGTGTTGCCGCTGCAGCAGCCAGGCTGCGCTCGGGGACATTTTATCCGACTTGATTTTTGTCCCCTTTTTTTACTCCGGGGTGCATGTCGTACCCACCCGCTTTTTCTACTTTTTTTTCTTGCTGTGTATTAGCGAATTGCATTTGCGACGGCGTTTTGATGCCCCGCGGTCTTATTGGGGCAGTTTTGTTTTTAAGTTTTGATCGGGGGGTTCCTGGGTTGGATCCCCACGCTGACATGGCAGGCGTTTGTGAGGCGTTTTCTTTTTCGATGTTTCTCTTTTCTGCTAGGTTGTAATATGGGGTAATTAGGGTTGCGACTACGTAGGGACCGATGCGGATCGGGAGATCCTATGTGAGGAAGGTCTTGTTCCTCCGCAGACAGTGTCCTGGGGGCGGTTCGCATGGAGTTTTACAGCTTTAGTTTTCGCCCCTGATGCTTCCCCCGACGCTGCATCTTTGTGTCTGCAGGATGTCCGCCGGACTCCACGCAGCTGCATCCTGCGGGTCCGTTGCCCAGGCACGGCGTGGGAGGCCTATACATACATACAGAGGCTGGGTCGGCAGGTCCTGTCGGAGGCGCAGGAACAGGCCGGGCCGGAGTCTGCTTGCAGTAGATAATCTGGATACAGATGTACAATGCTCGAATGCAGCGGGAATTGGGACCGATGCGATGCGAGCTGCAGCGTCTGTCGAAACTCGAGACGCCGTCCATGTGTTTGTGGGCCTCGCGTAGACGTAGAAAACATGGCATGGCATGGCATGGCGACGCTTGCGTTCGGGGATTTTCTCCAGAAGGGTCTCGGCGGTGATCGGATCTTGGTCTTGCCATCGCGCAGGGGATGCCTGAGAAAAGTATTTGAGATTTTGAGTTAAAAGAGACAGACGATCCGGATCGCCCCGCCCGCGATGATCCCGTTCCTGATCCTGATCCTGTTGAACGCCGTCTGTTCTCCCATCATCCATCCTGCCATCCATCCGACCCCTTTCCCGAGGCTCTCCATGTCCAGCGCAGCGCTATGGCAGTACGTAGCCCAGTATATCCTCTAGACCTATCCAGACTACATACAGACTACCTCCGCACTATGCACTCTCTCTTCAGTAGTCCATGTACATGTACATGTACCTACGATCTCCCGGCTCGACTATCGCCGCCCTTTTGTGACGTGTCGATCCGGCAGGCCGACTCCGCCCCTGGCAGTTGGCCCCCTTGCGGCGGGTCCGTCTGGAGTTCTGGACCCGACGTCGCCCCCACGAGTTCTATCTATCTATCTACCTAATCGATCTATCGAATAATGTGTCTACGGAGTTATCCTATCCTATCCGGTGCCAAGGCCTAACTTTTTTTTTCTTCTTTTTTAGTCTTTACTTATTTATATCCGCCCCCAATTTCTCCAATGTCTGCTGCCGTCCTTGGACCTGGACCATAAGGGCGCTTGTTAAGTTGTTCTTTGATGCCGGGACGCCCCCTGCTTGCGCGGGGGCTTTGGGCCGCTAGACCACTACTACTGTCTACTGTGTGTATAATGCATGTAGCAGGGCTACAGTACATGGGTTAGGTAACTAATGATTTGCCCCGACTACCCAAGGCCAACTCGACGAACGAGCGACCCGGACTGGCGGACGCGGGAAACAGTCGCTTGTTATTATCCATCCTTTCTCTATTCATTCCTATCTGTCATCCTGATTAATCCTCTACGGAGAACGAACGGGGGTTCCTCCCATGCTCCGTACTCCAGGTATATATATGCACCTCGAACTTGTCTGATTTAAGATTCGAGTTTCGTCCCTTGGCCATGACCTAGGTATGGTATTTCTTATTGTATACTAAAGTGTAGTAAAGCATAGCATAGCATAGCATAGCATAGCATAGCATAGGAAAGGATAGAATTCTATCGCTCATCGTCGACGAGATAGACGAATGAGAAAAAAACCCTTTTTTTTTTAAAAAAAATGATAGTTCGACACGGCGCAGCCAGATCAAATCAAACCAGTAGACCATCTACCTACCTAACCTAATGCTGCGTACATAGCTAGATATCCAACCACTGCAGCTACTACTGCAGCTAGCTGCGGATCACGATCATCCTCCGACCGGGATTTTTTTTTGTTCTCCGTCTTGATCCTTGCAAACTCTGCCAAGGACCAACTCGGATCGAACCCGTCTACTGGATCATGGTGTATGCATGCACATGCACATGCACATGCACTGTAACACCAGCGCCGGCCAGACGGTTCGTTCGGTCCGTTGGGACGCAGTCAATAATGCGGCACCAGGCTTGGCCTTTTCTTTCCCTTGTCTTGGCTTGGCATATCATATTCCATTATAATGGATGGATGGATGCCGGTCAACTTGGTCCCGCCCGTCTTGTCTACCTATCCAACTCCCCAAAGATTATTGGCATGGGGATGGAAAGCATGTGCCGCCAACTCCAACCTGATCTCCCACATTCCATCCATGCAGTCAGACGATCCGCATCCGTGGATGTATATACTGTAGATGTCGGGACAGGGGCGGTGGCGTGCATATAAAGAAGGCAGGAGATCCTCGACCGGCAGCAGCAGCAGCACTTTCACCAGGAGCAGTTTCTCCTTCGTTGTCCTGTCTGCCGTCTCGTCTTGGGGTTCAGCTGTCCCGTACATACGGTGCATCTGTCCACGTATACCGATCGGTGGTGTGCTTTTGGATCTTCCTGTCGATCCTGTCTGATCACATACATCCATACCCCGATCTCGATATCTATCCGCATCGACATCCGTCGACGAGGACCAGACAGCCGATGCAGCCCCCCGTCGCGCCCAGCGCGGCGGTCCCGACGAGCCGGCCCTCGAAGCTGCCGCTGAAGCGGCGCCCGCAGTCGATCCGGCCGGGACACAAGAAGCGGCCAAAAGAACAGAAACAGGACGAGCGCCATCCGACCAAGACCGAGGGCGTGCGGGAGCTGATGCGCTTCTTCCCGCAGAGCCCGAACCAGGGCAGGGACAGGGACATGCCGCTGTACTCGCCCACGTCGTCGACGTTCTCGTGGTCGTCGTCGTCGTCGGCCGCGTCCACGGCGACGACGAGCGCGCGCGAGATGCTGCGCGCGGGACAGCGGCGTCTGCGGCGGCTCGCGCAGGCCAAAGCCCGGGCGAAGACGAGCAGCAGCAGCGACGACGAGAGCCTGGTGCGGGAGCAGATGGAGCGGCCTCTGGAGCCCCCCGCGCTGGCGTCGTGGCGCGACGGCGATCGACGCCCGACCGTTGCGGCCGTTGCGCCCTCCACGCCGCCGTCGCGCGACGGGGATAAGCTCCGCGGTGACAGCGGCGATCACCAGGAGCGACGCGATCAGGGGACGGCGACGCTGCCAGGGGGACGCACCTCGTCCGATCTCCTCTCCAGGATCCCAACACGCTCCGACTTGCAGCTGGCGCCCGCATGTCTGCCGCCGCGCACGTCGAGCCGGAGCGCCCTCAGCGTGCGACGGGCTTCAGGCTCTCTTCCTGCTCCACTTCGCAGCGCGTCCGTTGTCGCCTGTTTTCCTCGTCCGCAGACGCAGGCCCTCATGAGCGCCCATGCCACGGCCACCGATGTCAACCCGCCATTCACCGACTCGCGTCCCCCGAAACCGCTGCCGTCGACTTCGCCTGCTCCAGCTTCTCCCCATGCTGCCCCGGACCGGACCAGCTCGCAGCGAAGGGCTCGACCGTCGGACGACGACGCGATGGACACGACGGCCGCTTCGTCAGCGAACCAGACGGACCCGACGAGACGGGTGCTCGTGCCCCGGTCGCCCAGGATGACCCGAGACAGCGCCCTCAAGAACCTCGAGCGCATCTGCAGGGACAGGGCCGAGCGGGTGCGTGCGCTGCGCCTGCGAGACCTGTCCGCCTCGCGCGCCCGGCACCGGGATACGAACGCGGCCAGCAGCAGCGGCAGCACCCTCGACACCGCCGTCGACGCCTCCAGCAACCACCTCCGGCCCGTCGACCACGCGCTCCGCCCCCCGAGGAGCCCCGTCGCCGCCCATCCCTCCCCGCCGCCCGCCGTCCCGCTGCCCGCCGACCCCCCCGTCGCCCGCTCCAACCGCTCCTCCGCCAGCCTGCGCCGGACGGGCTCGTCCTCGTCCGTCTCCGCCGACCAGCCGGGCACGCCGCGCAGCGTCCGCAGCGGCAGTCTGCGCCGCGGGGGAGAATCCCACGACATCGACCGCGGTTCCGGCCACCTGTCGCGGCCGCGCTCCGAGTCCCCGCGGCCCTCGTCGGACGGCGACGAGCGCCATGGGAGCCGGCAGTCCAACGACGGCGGCCGTCACCGCGGCAGCACCGTCCTCTTCCCCGACGGCATCGACCCCGCGGCGGCCGCAACCGCCGCGGCGGTGACGGGGCGGAAGCCATCGTCCGCGTCGGATTGCATCGCTCCGCGGACGCCCCGGGTCCAGACGCCGCAGAGCCAGGAGCACGAGTGCTCGCCGCGGTCCCAGTGCTCGCAGCACACGGCGCACTCGCACGACTCGCGCGCCAGCCAGTCGCACCACGGACACGACAAACACAACTCGCTGCACCCGCTGGAGGCGCGCATCGCGGTGCTCGAGCGCCAGAACAAGATGCTCCAGGCGGCCCTGCTCGCGGCCCTCGACATGGGCGTCACCTACGACGCCGACTGCGTGCGCAGCGGCCTGCCCACCCCGTCCCTCATGTCCTCCGCCTCGCCGACGACGTCGGCGCCGCCGTCCGCGAACCCGCTTCTCGGCGGGCTGGCGCCCGACGAGATGTCGTCCGGGCGTCGTGAGCGTGGAAGGGGGGCCAGCCTCAGTCGACCGAACACCGGCGCTCCGAGACCGGACAGCTGGGACAGCGTGCAGGATCAGAACCACGACCGGGATGATCACCACCACGACCGACACCATGGCCCCGGCCGGCGGGGCAGCTGCGCGTCGGGCTCGGACGACGCCAGCGTCAGGGAGCTCGAGGCGATGATGGGCGATCTCGAGATGGGGTGGCGTGCGGACGGTTCAGGCGGCCGGCGGGATCACCGGTCGTGAGCTGCGTCGGAATCCGTCGTATATCAATCGACCCTCGTCCTTTCATCCAGCGGTCGGTCTATGTCCGGCTGAAACCCCCCGATCCACTGTTCCTCCTTCTCCCTCCCGTCCCGTCAGGTAGCTATCCTATCCCTCCTATCCGATCCGATCCTGTACACCTATCTCCGCGCGCGATTGTTTGCATTGTATTCCATGGTATTGTATCTGTATTCCTCTTGCTTGGGAGATACCACTCTGCAGGATGTGTTGTCTTGTCTTTTAGATTTAGTGCAGTACGGTAGCAAAAATAATAATAATAATGTCAATAATTAAAAAAAAAAAAAAATACAGGTGGCCACCCTTTTTCATTTCTCTCCCATCACACTTTCTAGTTTAATTAAATCGGACAGAAAGAGAAGAAAACCCCTGAGTCGGTTTCTTCGCATGGAATATTTTTTTTTGAAAAAGAAATAAATAAAAAAATAAACGAAATTATGCTGAAGTGTAGGATTGAATGGGACCTCGCGAATTAATAATAAGAACGGTGTGGTGTTGGGCTTTTCTTAGTTTGGATTAAAATAGAATAGAAAGAAAAAACTTGTACATTGTACTTGGTCATCTACTTACTTACATACTTATTGAGACTGTGAGTATCGATTGGGATGGTTTTTGACTGTTTTCTCTGTCCGTCTATCTATATCTTTTCACACTATAGCTCTTTCTTTGAAACGCGTGCTGTGCAGGTACAAGTATGTTCTGTCCATCGGTGGCCTCCCGTCTTCCTTTCCCTGTGTGCAATGTTTCAGCAGCCTGCAGTGCACCCAGGAGTCTTTGTAAAACAACCATGGGAGACCCGACAACTCCCGAGTCTCGATGACGCAGGGAAGGATATTGGGATCTATCTAGAACTGGATCGGCAACGCTGCAGACCGCCGCGTGCGGACCGCTGCTGGCAGACGCCGTCGCTGCTTAGCGCCCGCCTTCAAAAGAGCCGTGTCTCCCCCGCCTGTCGTCTTCCTCCCCGGGCTTCCACCGCGTCTCGTCGACATCTCATCTCGTCTTGTTTCTTCGCCTCGAGATCTGCCCTGCTGGTTGATGGTCTGCGAGCCCATCTCCGACGTTGGCCCGTTGCATCGCGTGCATTGGCTGCTGGAGCGTCCGTAACCAACGACCTCAGCCTGCTTCGATATAGGTATGTTCGAGACCCCAGCTCCCTGACCTTGTCGTCCGCTAAATCCCCGAGAGGCTACTCGTTGGCTGTCCTGCCTCCTGTCCTCACCGGTCGCTCCATCCCGGACGTCGCCTCGACACATCCGCAGCCCCAGTCCACACAGTCCGTCTCTCCATTCCTCCAGGTTCCCACGCCAGCTGCCCACGGGGACTGCGGAGCTGCCCCCGGACACGCACTGCCAGCCCCGGGATCATAAGAACAACACAGACACACGAGCAATGCCTTGACGGAGCTCCAGATGAGGACGAGGCCTGACCGATGGCTGCGGGCCCGGGTCTGCAAGACGGGCCCGTGGGCCGGCAGGCCGCTGCTGCTGCTCGCCGCGCTGCTGCTGGGGCTGGTCCACAGCCTCGTCGCCCGCCGCGTCGGTGAGCTCATCGCCGCCGAGCACCGTCACCCCACCGCGCTGCCCCCATATTATTATAACGACCACCCCCCGCCGGCCACCCTTCCTCATCTCCTCCTGCCTGCGTCCGTCGTCCCTCGCACCATGTCGTCCACCCCCGCCGTCCTGCTCGAGGCCGCGCGCGTCGCGCGCGAGTTCGACTACCCCGCCACCGAGGTCCAGCGCGGGGTCCAGGCGTTCATCAGCCAGATGCAGGAGGGCCTGTCCAGGCAGGGCGCGACCCTCAGCCAGATCCCGACCTACGTCACGGCCGTCCCCAATGGCACGGAGAAGGTACGTGCCTTTCCGGCGGTGCCGTTCGATTTGCGTGTTCTATTTTTTTTTTTTTCCTTTTTTTTTGGTTCCGGATGTATTGACTCCAAGCAGGGCCTGTACCTGGCGGTCGACCTGGGCGGCACCAATTTCCGCGTCTGCTCGGTCGAGCTGCACGGCGACACCACCTTCTCCCTCACGCAGTCCAAGGTGACCATCCCGCGCGAGCTCATGGTCGCCAGCTCGGCCAAGGAGCTCTTCCGGTTCCTGGCCAAGCAGATCGAGGCGTTCCTGCAGGCCCACCACAACGAGCACTTCCAGGCCCACAAGCAGCGGCGCCAGACCGGCAAGGCCAAGGACCAGTACACGGAAGAGGAGATCTTCGACCTGGGCTTCACCTTCAGCTTCCCCGTCAACCAGTTCGGCATCAACAAGGGCACCCTGATCCGCTGGACCAAGGGCTTCAACGTCCCCGACGCCGTTGGCAAGGACGTCTGCGCCATGCTGCAGGAGGCGATCGATGAGCTGGGCCTGCCCGTGCGGGTCGCCGCCCTCGTCAACGACACCGTCGGCACCCTCATGGCCCGCTCCTACTCCTCGCCCGGCAAGACCGGGACCCTGCTGGGTGCCATCTTCGGGACGGGGACGAACGGCGCCTACGTCGAGAAGGTCAGCAACATCCCCAAGATGCAGCAGATCAACGGCGGGACGGCGTTCGAGTCCTCGACCGGCGAGATGGTGATCAACACCGAGTGGGGCAGCTTCGACAACCACCTGAGTGTCCTGCCGAATACCGTCTACGACAGGGAGCTCGATGCGGAGAGCGTCAACCCCGGGGTCCAGATGTTCGAGAAGCGGGTGTCGGGCATGTTCCTGGGCGAGATCCTGCGCCGCGCCCTGCTCTCCATGCACCGCAACCCGGCCGTGAACCTGTTCAGGGCCGGCGACGGCAGATCGTCGACGTCTGTCGCCGCGGACTCGGCTCTCTACAAGCAGTGGGGCATCGACACCAGCTTCCTGAGCCTGGTCGAGGCCGACACCACGCCCGACCTGATGGCCACCCGCGACGCCCTGAAGAGGGAACTCGGCGTGGAGAGTGCCAGTCTGCACGACTGCCGGGCTGTGAAGGAGGTTGCGCACGCGATCGGCAAGCGTGCCGCCCGGCTGAGCGCCGTGCCCCTGGCCGGTATCCTCATCTCGACGGGCCGGCTGGAGACCGACGAGGTCGTCGACATCGGCGTCGACGGCAGTCTCGTCGAGTTCTACCCCAACTTCGTCGAGTACATCCGCGAGGCGCTGAGGGAGGTCCCCGAGATCGGCGAGGCCGGCGAGCGCAAGGTCCGCATCGGCATCGCCAAGGACGGCAGCGGTGTCGGTGCGGCCCTGATTGCGCTCGTTGCCAGCAAGGAGCTGGAGGCCCAGGGAGCGCTCTGAGAGGCCGTTCTATCTTGCTGATCATTACGGATCTGTCGACGCCATTCCACTCCGCCATTCAGCAGTCGACACGGTCTCCCCTCACCGGAGATACTTGGAAGCTATCCTCCTCGCTTACTTTCTACTCTGATCTATTGATATTACGAACGAGCATTTGCCTTACACGGCGGGCACCGTTCTGGCGTATGTACGGGATATGAATATGACGGGGCTGTCCGTCGCATGAGCTATGCATCTGATGTCATGAACGGAGCACGAATTAAGTTATATGTACTGTATATACGAGCGTGGAGATTATCCACAGCGATGAAAAGGTTCATCTGGTTTTAGTCTCAGAGTAGAGTGGCTGTGAGCCTATGTGGAGATCATGGACAGTAGAGCACATCTCCGATCTCTCGCAGCTATTCGGCCGTCAGGATATAAGGTTCGCGTTACCTAAAATATGCTTGCAGGAGGACCCCGTCGAAGCATCCCGTTTATATTTTCTACACATATTGCCTGCTGTTGCTCTTACCTAGGTACCGTACATACTTACTCGGACTGTGAGAGGCCCTACCTAGGTAACTTTGGGGAACTTCTTTACTGTACCCCGTGTACCTTAGTTTACTTCTGCGTAGGTAGGTGCCTATGTAGATCAGAGTCTGTTTCCACGCGAATCGTCGAGCGGAACCAGCTCTAAATGATGTATTATTTATTCCGTAGGCAGCTACATCGATATGCAGGCAGTTGTTGCTTCGGTTTGTTACCTTGGGTAGATAGACATATATAGTAGAGATATATTATTATTATCATTATTGAAGAGAATTATTATCATTATTGAAGAGAAGCATCTTGCAGTCCGGACCAGACTTCCTCTCCATCGTTTGAATTTCAAACTACAACAGCAGTGCCATCAAAACCATCAAAACCCAGGGGAGAAGGAAAAGAAAAAAAAATTCAACGTGGAGCAAGAAGAAGAAATCAAAACAAAAACATACGAACCACCTGTATCCATTCAATCCATTTAATGCCACTGGATGATCTATTGCTAAATATGGCCATAAGCACAGCTAGATAGAGCTAGATAGATTGTAAAAAAAAATCAGAAGTCACCTCTTTTTTATACAAACCCATGGCTAGATATTCCTGTATGCAACAGAACAGTATACCTATGAACCAACATGCAGAGACCCCCATACCCTTACCCAAAAGGGACAATAGAACCACCCACCGCTGACTAATCAAACCCACCCATCCCACGTGACCAATAAGGACCGCGACACCTCGGAACGGAAGCAACAGCCACAGCCACAGCCGGTCTCTTTCGCCGGGCGGAGCTCGGAAGCCGTGACCTACTGAGGGAAGGAATCGACTCGACTTTGACGACCAGTTTGATCACAGCTCAACTCCCCTTCCCCTTCCCGGGTCCACGACCGAGCGAACGACCGACCGGCAGAAAGAAGGCCTTACCACAAGGAGAACGAGAGAAGAAAAGAAAGAGAAAAAAAAAGAGACGGGAAGGAAGGACGGTGAAATCACAATTCCACAATGGGCGCCGGCAGCTCGAAGCAGCAGGGTTCCACGGGCTCGAAACATGTCTTCTCGAGGTGAGTGAGTTTTTGCTTTGGGTTTGAGTTGCGCGGGCGGATGCGGATGCGGAGGGATGAACGGGATGAACGGGGAAGAAGGAGAGAGAAAGAAAGGAAAAGAGGACTCTACGCTGGAATTGTCTGGTGGAGGGAGGAATTGGAAATCAAATCAATGGGTTGAGAGAGAGAGAGAGAGAGAGAGAGAGAGAGAGAGAGGACGGTCGTTCGTTCGGATCTATCGCGGATTCAATTGTCCTCGGAGAGAAGTGCTAGAGGGGGAGAAATTATACTGCTACAGTGTTTGAGTTTCTGGCATGAGAGCTTGAAAGCTAACGTCTCCGTGATTTTACTTGCAGTGAGACGCCGGTGCAGTTTTCCTCGAACCTGGTAGAGGCGCTGCAGTCCAGCGCAGAGGTATGACCGATCTCCGCCCACAGTCAATCAAGTGACAAGGGGACAAAAGAACATTGACATCGAGTCGACATGCAGACCGACTCCACCCGCGCCAAGGCCTTCGAACTGCAGATCCAGGCCCGCGTGGCCGAGGAGCTCGAACGCATCCGTCAGCGCGAGCGGCAGACGCTCGAGGAGATCGAGAAGCGCCTCGCGGAGGGGACCCTCGGCGGCGGTGCACCATCCACCACCACAGCCAAGACGACATCATACACCCCCGACGAGCTGAACCTCGACACGCCCCTCGTCCCCTTCGCGGGGCGGGAGACCACCACCACCACCACCCCTGCTGCTGCTGGTGCCGCCCCGCAGGGCCAGCCGCAGATCGAGATCAACCGCGACGCGTCCCGCGAGTCCGTGCTCCGCGAGATCGAGCAGCTGCGCAGCAAGCTCGAGTCGCGCAAGCGGCTGGCGGCGCTGGACGAGAGGGTGGAGCGGGCCAAGGCGGACGTGGTCAGCTGCTTGCGGCTGAACGACCGGCGGCCGCTGGACTGCTGGAAGGAGGTGGAGGGGTTCAAGCGCGAGGTGGCCAGGCTGGAGGAGGCGTTTGTGGAGAGGGTCGTCGGGTGAGATATTCATCTTCCTTACCTGACTGGAACAGCTGTGCCTCTCTCCCTGGAAGGTTTCTCAATATAGCTACCTAAGGTAGGTAGGTAGGTAGGTTGCATGCCTGCCTACCTCCGCTGGTGGTAGACGGTCGACGGGTACGAGTCGAGGGCAGGGGAAAAGAAAGAAAGAAACAAGACCCGGGGCACCGTTTCGATTCGACTCGATTTGAACCATGTATTTAGATATACTACTTCACCTTCACGCTTGGGTTGGTTGCAAAAAGCCCGTTGCGCGAGAGTATGGATGAACGGGGAAAAAAGTGATGTGATGTGCTGTGTAATAGAATAGACAAAAAATGATCTTGTTTCTTTACCATGTCAAGTCCTTGCTTAATTCGTGATGGACGACTTAACCTGATGTAATAATTCATCAGAAAGCAATGCAAGCATAACACAGAGAGTCAAGAAACTACATAGGCATAATAAATATGGGTATCATCCATCATCTCGTCCCTCTTTTCTGATTTATCAGCCCCCCTTTTTATTTTATTCATTCCCATGGATATATACCTAGATACCTAGGTAGCTACCTAGGTAGGTATAGACAGGCAGGTAGTAGGTACTCAAACAACCTCCCAAACGCCCAACCTCCCGACCCTCTCTCCCGCCGACCGGACGATGCACATCCTCTTTTCCTTCTCTTTTCCTTTCCCCATTCCTCCTTTCCTCTTGGTACTGGTACTACTGGTGCCAGCGGTATCACCAACAACCTTCGACACCAGGATCGACCCGATCCCCGTCCCTTTACCCTCGGAGAGGTTGTAGTTGCCCGTCGTGACGAAGCCGATGAGGTCCTCTTCGGACGGGAGGGGGAGGTGTTGTGGGTCTTTTTCTGCGTCTAGGTCCAAGTCTGGGGTTTGGGGTTGGGAGAGGAGGGAGGCGGCGAGGCGTTGGCGGGATTCGTGCAGGGAATTTATCAGGTCCTCATGCTCGGAGGAGGAGGAGGAGGAAGAATGAAGAGGGGTGGTGGTCTGGGGTTGGTTTTGTTTTTGTTTCTGCGTTTGTCGTTTCTGCTGCGTCTGAGAACGGGTTGAGTTTGCGTTGGTTGTTGACGATGCCAATGCAAGCCACTTCTGGCGGAGCTCGTCGTTCGTCGTCGGGAGACGGTAGATGCGGGCACGAGGGGTCGGCGTGCCGCGGTTCAAGAGGGTTATCCTGACCGTCGCGAGGGCGGGTTTGTCGATCAGCGCCTGCAAGTCTGCAGGCAGAGGGCCAGGTGGACGGTTGATGATCGAAGCGGCCGCGTCCGGACGCAGCTGGCGGATATCAAGTGGTGGGATGGGTTCTTCCTGCTTCTCCTCGTCGTCCTTTTTAGCACGATCGGAGTCGGCCTTGTTGGTATCCTTTTGCTGCTTCTCAGACTTCTCCTTGCTGTTATCGCTGCCACTCTCCTCTACCCTTTTCTCCGGCGGCCCCTGAACGAGCCTCTCCCAGTCGCACGCCCAGCCGCGCCCGATCTCGCCTTTCTGCCCATCTCCTAGATCGAGACTATCAAACTCGACCCTCTTCCCCTTCGGTCTCCGTTCCCACTCCTTCCTCGCCTCTTCCCTCTCGCGCAGACCCCATTCCCAGCCGGCCCGGGTGCCGGGAAAATCGCCCGGGAACCAGGGTTCTCCGACCTCGAAGGCAAGCTGCTGTTGCTCCTTCAAGCCTCCGAACCTCGGGTTGCTGCCGCTCGAGAGCGGGTAGTACATGATCGAATACCACACCAGGGGCACGCATTTCCACGGCAGGAGAACCGTCCAGGTACCTTGGGAGTTGTTGCTGTTGTTCTTCGACTGGTTCCTCGGCCTAGATGCCAGAATGATGACGGGTATACGCGGATCCGTGGGTTGCGGCGCCGGATGCATCCCTGGTCCAGCCAGGGTGCGCCGTCGATTGATAGCCTTCTGGCTGGGGAGACGACGGATGGCATCCAGGCGTGCAGGGCGATCGAAAAGAGACGGCGCGGTCTGCGTGCGGTCAGGCGGCCAGGACGACAGCAAGACGGCGAGGTCGTTCATGCTCGACTCGTCAGATGGTGGTTTCACGGTCTGCATTGGGAAGTGGAGACGAGGATCTGATATGGAGAAGGCGAGGAGAGCGTTCTGAGGGAGAGAGGACGGGTTTGTGACCCCCAACAGAGATGACCACGTAGCTTCCGGGCTGTCCTTGAAAATCACTTTCCCGTCCTCTGCCAACGGTCTCAAAGCAGCAACCAGCGCTTCTGTCGATCCTGGTCCGGTGATGTCGATGCTGCCAATCTCGAAACGCAGGTCTTCAACCATGACAGGGGGATTCTGCCTCTTCGAGACCTCCAACAGCTCATTCCACAATTGCAAAAACGCAGACGGATGCACGCGGATAAACAACTTCTCCCTGGGCTTCTTCTTCTTCTTCTTCTTCTTCCGCTCTGCGTTCTCATCAGCAGGATCCGCATCGACCATCTCGATATCATTATCCTCGGACTTCCGCCTCGCACACCAGATGAGCGTCACGGGCGCAATTGGCCGCTTCATGCCCTCTCGCTCAGACAGCCACGTCTGCAAGCTCCTCGTTCCCTCTCTCCACCTCCTTCCCTTCGCGCCCCAGGCCTCCTCCCCGTCGACGCCCATCTCCCTCAACACCTGCTCCACACTAGACCTCTCCGTCGACTCCAACTGTATCGTAGAGATGTAGCTGACATCCCACGCGACGGCGCCCCTCGCCCCCGCGGCCCGGTGCGTCGGCCGGTAGCTCTTCTCCGTCGGCGTCAGCGGCACCGCAAACCGCCACAGCGGATCCTTGGACGTGGCCATGTGGGCGCGCTTCGCGTGGAACATGTGCGTGGGCAGCCACGTCTTGGCGCGCTGGCGCTTCTTGAACTTGGACTCGGGCGGCGGTGGGTGGGAGAGCTTGTTCTTCTTGATCTTGGGGACGCGCGGGGCGATGTCGTAGGAGTGGCCGCCGGCCTCCTCGAGCTGCTTGCGGCTCTCCTTGTCCCGCTTCGCCTTGGCGGCGGCGCGCTTGGCTTTGGTCTTTGCATTGAGGTTCTGCAGGCGTCGGGCGGTCTCGAGACGGAGACGGAGTTGCTCGCTTGGTTTCCGGCGACGTGCTGTCACGGTGGGAGTGTTGTCTTCGATCATCTATTGCTTGTTAGTCATGATCCAAGCCCAACTAATTTCCCAGAACAAAAATTGATAAAATAGGATGTAGAACACAGAAAAATGATTAAAATCATACCTCCCTCCGCGCTCTCGCCCTCAGCCTCCTCGGCACCCTCTTGACATTGTGACTGGCGGTCCTCCTCCGCAGCGACCGGGGCACCTTCTGAAAGGCACGACTCGTCAGTGCGGCCTTGGATTTCTGCATGGCGGCCTCGAGGGCGCGGATCTCGAACTCGCGCGCCCCAACATAGGCAGCGACGTCGAGCTCGCCCGTCGCGGAGAGCGCGGCGTCGGCGCACTGCACGGCGATGGAGCGGGCATCCTGCGTCTTGGCGCGTTTGCGGGCGGCTGCAGAGGCCTGGGGTGCTGAAGGGCCACCTGCAGATTTGCGCTTCGTGGGCGGATTGAGGGCCATTGCGGCCTGGAGGAAGGGAGCTGGGAAATGCGGTTGTTGGTGTTGGAAGTCGAGACCGTTCCGCAGAAATATTCTGTATAACTTTACGGGCTTGGCGCGTCATGGGTGCGGAGGAGCTGCTCGCCCGACAGCCACATCATGCGCGAAAAGGGCTAGCACCAATAGAATCGAGCTACAGCACTACGACTTTGTCGATCGCTTCAACATCATTACAGGTTGCTCTACGCTGGTAGATCTTCCACATGGATTGCCTCCTTGATTTGAAAGGGTATTTTATTTCTATTGAGTAGGTTTCTAGTCTATGTCATTATTGCTGTCTAGGTACTGAGCAAGTCGTTACCCCGCCCTATACTTCTAATTCTATTCGTCTCCGACGTTCACAGGGCAGCGAGGACAGCCTCAGCGCTAGAGACCTCGAGGACGTTCTTCTCGCGCTCACGCTGGGCGTAGATGACCTTGCCGTGGTCGATGACGATGGCGTAGCGACCGGTGCGGCCCTCGTCATCGGTCCAGCCGATGCTCGCGGAGAACTTGGCACCAGGGTCAGAGAGGAAGAGCTGCAGCAGCCAGAGTCAGTCCACTCATGCACGTTCCATCTGGATCAGGGCGAGAGGAAGCACGTACGATGTCGTCACCAGTGACCTTGTTGGCCTTGCCCCAGGCGCTCATGACATAGGGGTCGTTGTAGGCGAGGACGGCAACGACGTCGACACCCTTCTCCCTCAGCTTGGGAAGGTTCTCGATGTAGCCAGGAACGTGTCTGGCAGAGCAGACGGGAGTGAAGGCACCTGCAGGGGGAACCCGTCAGACCATGATTCACCGGGGGTAAGGAGGATGGACGTGTGGACATACCAGGAAGGGCGAAGAGGACGACCTTCTTGTCCTTCCACTCCTTGGAGGCATAGTAGTTGATGGGGATACCGCAGGCGGTGATGTCGCCCTTCTCCTCAGTCCATGGGATGTAGCTGTGATGGTATTGACGTGAGCTTCACGTCCAGACTGGCCAGTATCAGACGGAGGGGGGACATGGGGGGGAGGGGGGGGGGGGAAGGGGGAACGGGGGGCACATACGAGAAGACGACGTCGTCAGGGAACTGGTCACCGGGCTTGAGAGGAGCCATCTTGGTCAACGAGGCGTAGCAAGGGAGGATCGAGTGTTCGTGAGCCGCGAGCTGGAGGAGCAGACGGAGTGGTGAGGTGCTGGCGATCTACGGGAGGGGAAAATGGGAGGACACGGGAGGACGCGGGGCCCGTGGCGGTTAATATAGGCAGGAGGGGCCGCCGTGAGATAGCACGAACGACGCCGCCGGACGGGACCGTGGAGACGCGATGAGGTGACCCGAAGCAGCAGGAAGCCGAAGCGCAGCAACGTGGAAGCAGCGTCGCTGCGGTACCTGGCCTGCTGGATTATCAAGAAGACCGCCCGAGACTGAGATGCCCCGCCAGCCTCCCCACCGCCGCTGGTTCGTACCCGCCAACGGACCTTGATCGACCGATATCTAGACCGCCCGCGTTGACAAATCCACGGCTGCTGGCACAGGGGATGCACGCAGAAAGTACTCTGAAGGTACCTACGCAGCTACCCAGAACAGGTATGTGCTTACTGTCTTTCTATGCTGGTGGGTACGGAACATCGTCATCGGCTCCTGAACCTCTCTGCTGTGAGGACAAAAGGCATCCCGCGCAGGCAGAGAAGGGACTTCCCTCCAGACGCATATCCGGCCATATCTACTACTAGATTTGTGGATATGCAGGGTTGACGGCGACTTGGCGAGACCGCCATGCAGATATGCACGCCGTCGTCCAACTCTCTCTTCAGCGGCGAATCGCACGTTATCTGATCCTTGTCGCCGTCCCTCCCACGCAAAGTCTCCCTGCCAGTCACGTCATACCCACGTGACATGTCGGATATCGACGCTCTTCGCCCTCGTCGCCGTCGCTCTCGGCTGCGGCCTCGGTCGCCGCCCGGTCGACTGAGTCAGCAGATGCGCTGGCGATGCGCTGCAGGTGGTATACGATTACGACGTGTGGCGACAGCGTGCTGCACTCCGTATAGGTTATTTGGCGTGGCTGCGGGGTTCGCAGATACCAAGAAATAGCATAAACATGTAAATATATCCTTCCATTGAATGGGCATTTCCCCACAAAGCCCACTATTCTGCTCGTTCATCGACAAACCGGAGAGCAAAAGGTGTTCAAAGACTGCAGTCCATTGAATCCTATTTCATGTCCACCAGACGCCTGCTCGAGTCTCGTCCGGCTGTGAGGCCACGATATGACGATCATCGAGGGGCAACTTGGACCGCCCCGCCTCGAAATGCCTTGCATAATAGTCTGAAAGATAGCCTCCAACTATTGCTTGCCGTAGCAACTCTGAAGGGATGTGCAGTACGAGGCATCCATTATGCATATGTTACTTAATCATGTAGCCGACGATCTCTGCTCCTCGACAGCTTGCGGTGGTCCGATCGATCAGATAACGGGGATTCAGTCTCAAGGCAAACAGCACCCAATCAGATAGTGCGGGAGCCTGGAGGGACGGTACCAGATTCGGTTAATCAGGATCCTGCATCTCGTAGCCACCTTACCTAAGAATGAGCGCAGAGGTCTACAAACAGAGGCCTTCAGATGGTAGACCGCTTCTCCTGCAAGGCTGTCAGCCTGTCACAGCCAGGACATGAAAAAAGCCCCAGCGGGACCCGATACTCATTCGGATAGACTCAGCGTGCTCTCCAGATTCTCGGGCTTGTCTGAGACGCTGAAACAAAGATGTTGAATGTTGCTTGGATACTAATCTATATAAGCCTGGCCATACCTATGAACGAAAGAAATGTATGTACTGCACAAATGAAAGAGGAGCCACGCACAACCCACACGAGAAATGCTTAAGAACAGTGACTTAGTTAAATATTAATATTTCTATATAACTACGTCTGCTTCTACCACTCACAATCCATATATCATGTCGAACTAGAAAGGCAACTTCGCCAATTTGTTTCTCAAGTTTTCAACCTTGTATACTCCAACATATTACGAGTCTCAGCACATAGACCGATCGCATGAACCGGAACTAGACAGCTATGACGAAGAGAGTGGATAAGGGATTGTTGCATTTGATGAATTCCAGGGATATATTTTCCTTTCGAACCAACACGGACTTGAAATTAAATCAGTTTTTTGGCTTTGAAAATATCGATTGAAATAAACCTCTCCATCCTCAGAGGTTCCTATATACTACTTAGACCCCAGACTGCCAAGCCTCGATCAAATTCCCCCCTACGCCTCGGTCCCTGACGATCGTTGATGTTACCGCCCTCAGGACACCACACCCGAAGTTCTTCCGCGCCGCAGCTGAGACCCGATCATCTTGATGCGGCTGCTGCGATGACATACCGCCACGGATCAGGCCCTCCAAGAAGGGTCGATGTTAGATGTTGGATGAATAAGCACTAAGATAGAATGGACCAACGAGGACACAACGCTCAAACCCGTCTTGTCCAAAGGGTGGTGTCGGTGAAAAGCTTGGATGTGACGTTAGGTACTCTGTACAGGGGTGCAAATCCCGGAGGGTGCAAACGCCGTGGAGACGGGATATGTTGAAAGGGTGGAGAGCCTCAGTAGTGCTACATACAAGCTACGCATGCAGGGCTGAAGAAGAGAAATGCTTTTTGTAGACTGACAAAGATAAAAGATTCTTCAGCTTTAACTTGAGCTATACTTATCCCCAATCGATCGAATCAATCGTTTCCTAGCTGTTTAATCTCCTCTGAGCGCATACTGACATATACGATCATTGTTACATTACATGTATGTTTATCCTCCACACCTGCCCCATCCACCGCTAATTCGACTTTCATACCGTATTAAGCCCAGATTGTATTATTTATCTAGCCACCTAATTTAACCAGACTTCATCGAGCAAGCCTTGCCCTCGTCTACACACGTCGCATCCTGATTGAGAGATAATAATGGCGGACCTCAAGCCCCCGTTCACGGAGCTGACGGCGAGGAAGAAGGTTAAGGCAGCGCAGGAACAGTGGAATACGCGGTGAATAACTCGATTCATTATTCGAATCCTCTCCCTGCTCTCTCTCTGGTTTACTGTGGACAATGTCTGGTGTGGTCCCAAGAATGCGCGATTGAGACCATGCCATGGGTATTCCATTGCATCCCTTGCTTTATTCTTTGCCTCCTCTCTTTGTTCCCACAATCCCACCATGATCCAATAATGCCCATCTCTGCAATAGCGCATGGATTAAAATACCTTCTCGATAAAAAGTGACAAAAGCATCTTTCCCCTTCAAGCAGAAAAAAAAAGCTAATCACATACAATTTCTTCTACTCAACCACAGAGACCCCGCCCGCGTCGCCGACGCCTACACTCCCACCTGCATCTGGCGCAACCGCGACTCCTTCTTCAGCGGCCGCGACGCCATCATCGCCTTCCTAACGGCCAAGTGGAAGCGGGAGCAGAACTACCGGCTGCGCAAGGAGCTGTTTGCGCACATGGACGACCGCATCGCGGTGCAGTTCTGGTACGAGTACCAGGACGCGGAGGACGGGATGCGGTGGAAGCGGTGCTACGGCATCGAGCACTGGACGTTCGACCGCATCTCGGGCAAGAACATGAAGCGGATGATGAGCGCCAACGACGTGCTGATCGGGCCGGACGGGAATGGGGAAGGGAGGTGGTTCGTGGATGGGGTGAATGTGGATGAGGTGCAGTTTCCGGAGGGGCATTGGTGAGAGGGACTTTTACCTCCGTGGTCGAGGTCGTTATTACATAGATTTGTTTGTTTTGCTGCACTTTATTCTCATTTATTCCCCTTGATGAATGCTGTCCGTCGATGATAAACAAGGCAAAGCAGGCAGTCGAGCCGAGTTTCGATACGATAGGCAGACTTCAAAGTGGGAAAAGTAATATCCAAGTTGACTATCTGCTCTGAGAATCGTAGGCAAAATCATATCTTTACACACATCCCGAAATTACAAGAAGGAATGGGACTGTATCTGATCAAAGAAAGCAAAGAAGACGCGAGACATATACTTCATGACATGCTTCGTAGAGATTGAAAATCTTAATATTATCACCTATCATCGAGCAAGCTGTTCGCATCGTAAGTGCAAACGTAATTATGGTGGTAGAGCACCACAATGCAGCTCAGATTTGCGGATGATTCCTCAGAGAGCGGTAATATCTGTTTTCAACAGTTGGAGCCTTCATACCTAGATACGAAGACCATATATACAGATAAGCGTTTATATAAGGTGCTAGATTACGCGGCTGTCTGCAGAGATGGATGTGCAGTGTTGCTCCCGTGCAAAAGCCACGCTAGTGACTTGAACGACTGATGGAAAGCACAGGATCTTACCGCAGCAAGTAGGTGATGTTGGTGGTAGAGGTCCTTACGACTTAGGTGAACTGAGAACTGGTTCAAGGACTGGAGCACTGAATGCGTAGGGGTTCATCCTCCTATTTACTAATATTAGGAAATAGGGCGTGGAGGCTTCTAATTTCCTCCTGCAGCAACTGGTACTTGTGCAGTATAGTGCATACCGAAGATAGGTAGTGGGTGCGTGTGTACTGTACCTCCTAATCGAGTATACTACCAATTTCACGGGCAGAGGTCGACAATTTCTCTCCAACCCTCTCTACGAGCATAATGTAGGTAGCGCAAGACATGGGTGGATTGAAAGTGCTCGGACTAAAGGTCGGACACAAAGGCATTGTGTGCGATTGCTGACAACTTAATCCGGAGGCCAGGTTTCTGATACCATCGGAACCTGCGAGAGAGAGCAGGCGAGGCATTAATTGACTGTAAATATCAGACAGAAGCTTACGGTATGAATGTTAGAAAAATTCAAGTATACTTAGGATCGCGAGTTGTTCCGTCGCGCTTTGATCTGTTGCGCTCTAGTGGAAAGGCCGGGTCGGAGCTTAGGGTTAAGCTCGCGTCTGCTCCAAACGCGCGCCGTCTGCGCTTGTTTGGACGACATCTCAACGACGATATACATTGGCAGAGCTGCATCTGGACGCGCCAGGATGAGGCTTATCCTCAGAGAGCTTGCTCATTGGGAGGACATCCTCGAAGAACGCGCTAATCGAGTGCTGTTTATCGATAGATCCAGCACCCCGGCCGGAATGCGCCCACGCGACGGACGGATTCTTAGACTACTGAGTACATCTCTCCCAGCTGCCCTTCCTTAGATGACAAAGGTAGGCTTTTTGCAGCCTCAGGCCTGAGAGACGGGTGAGAGGGTAGGTAACAAGTAGCATGAGCGCCTCAAAGCCCCAGATCTACGATGTGAAGCAGGATCTGTAGTCTCCAGCCTCCTACCACCTCCACCTCCAGAATGTGCAACGACGATTGATACTGTCCAGATAGCGAGTATTTCGCGTGCAAGATAAATTCGGTTGGGTAGATCGATCCACTCCAGCCAGATTTTATCATGCTGTGAAATTCAGACTTAGCTCCGCGCTCCTTTTGTATTCTGAGAGTTCCATCTGTTAACAGGTAACCTGTTGATGTTGTTGAATGCTCATTTATCGGTATAAGCACCCACTCGTGTGGACCCCCATTCGTAGAAAGAAATTCTGGCAGATTTTAATCGGAGCGGAAGACTTGTTTTGCTGCATTATACCCGTTCGTTAGCGTGGAGAAAATGGAATATTGGACATGACACTGTAGTGTGGTGCATTCCTGAACTCGATGCTACTGGTGACCGGTGAGACTCCTGGAATTCAAGTGGAATAAGCAAGCCAGCTTTCCTTCAACCCCCATTCCTCGGACTCTGACCCGCTGTGGCATGTCTGCTCTCTGTTAATTCCTTTGCTGTATTCCCGGAAAGGTGGATGTTCCTTGTGGATGTTGGGGAAGTCGCCGTAGTATGTGGACTTCTGCTGCTTGTTTGGGACTGTCAACACATCCAACACTCCCAATGCTGCCGTGAGGGAGACTCGTACTGACCGCCACCTTTGCTCTGGCGTATTCTGCACGCTCCTTAATATTTCTTTTCTACCCAATCCTGGTGTTGAAACAGTCCGCTCCTTGCAAGAACCGTCGAATTTGTGCTCTTTCCTTCGTGCCTCCAAGTCGAACGGCTCTCACTCCCTCGTTCCTCCTAGGAACAAACGAAACAACAAGCCCCTCACTCCCTCACGATCATCGCGTCCCCCATCAACAGGCTACGGTGGTTCGAAGCAAACCGAATCCATATTCCGTCTTAAACATCATATTTACCCAATTATTGTCTAGTGTCTGAAGCACATAGGATTTGCTCGACTAGGTCCCGTTCTGAGGATCAGTCCTTCACAGGACTTCCCACTCCAGGACCAGAATACCCAAGGTTCTCGCGAAGTCCATTGCCAAAACCCTGGATGCTGCTGTGCGACGCGAGCAATCTGGGGTCATAAACATCCCGCGATGGATGAAGTCACCGCTAGCGGCCGTCCTCAGGCGAGGCGTCAGCCTCTCACTGATGCGACGAGAAGAGTCAACAACTGCCCAGTGACCAGGGCTCAAGACTGTGGAGACTGGCACCAGGAACAACTGAAAGCCTCGAATGCCGTGACAAACATGGGCCCAGACTCTCCTGAGGGTGCTGCAGAGAACAAGCGGCTCTCAGTGGTCACAGACGCACAAGCGGGCTCCAACCGCAACTCCGCAATATCAACAACCTCGACAGCCTCTGGGAAGACGCGGAGAAAGACACATATCGGGCCATGGCAACTCGGGAGGACCCTTGGGAAAGGAGCCACTGGCCGTGTTCGGCTGGCGAAACATGCGGTGACAGGTCAGCCTGCTGCAATCAAAATTGTCTCGAAAAAATCTGCAGCAATGGTTCAAAGCGAAAGCATTGCGGCAATTGATCATAACGCCGGGCTCTTGACGGGAGCTCCCGGTGCCAGACCGATCCCATTTGGTATCGAAAGGGAGGTGGTCATCATGAAATTGATAGAACATCCGAACGTCGTCAACTTGTATGATGTATGGGAGAACCGAGGAGAACTGTACGTAACAAGGACTGGACATGAGTAGTATTCGGATAATTGCTGACTTGATCCCAGGTATCTGGTCTTGGAGTATGTAGAAGGTGGAGAGCTTTTCGACTACGTTTGCACCCATGGACCTCTCCCGGAGGAGGAGGCTGTTAGGCTCTTTAGACAGATCATTGCTGGTCTGTCATATTGCCATCGGTTTAACATCTGCCACCGTGATTTGAAGCCTGAGAATATCCTCCTGGATTCCAAGCACAACGTCAAACTAGCAGACTTCGGGATGGCTGCCCTGCAACCGGCCGGTCACTGGCTAAACACGTCCTGCGGAAGTCCCCATTATGCTGCGCCGGAGATCATCTATGGTCGGCGATACCGCGGTGACAAGGCTGATATATGGAGCTGCGGCATTATTCTCTTTGCATTGCTGACTGGATTCCTTCCGTTTGACGGTGGCGACCTTGGGAACACTCTTCGTCTCGTGAAGAAGGGAGACTATGTCCTGCCACCGTGGCTCAGTGCAGAAGCCGCTGATCTCATTCAGCGGATTCTGCAAAAGAAGCCGGAAGATAGGATTAGCATAGAAGAAATCTGGGTCCATCCCCTTCTGAAGAAGTATGATAAGCTTCACCAAGAAATGGCCGACTACCCTGTTGGCCCAGCACCGCCATTGACCGTCGAAGACTGTGGTCCCCCGGTGGCCAGCCGCTCTGATATCGATATGGAGCTTCTGCGGAGTCTTCAGACGTTGTGGCATGGTGCAAAGCCAGAGATCTTGATTGAGAGACTTCTCAGCGATGAGTAAGTGGTTGACATTGTTTCCGTTCGTCGTTGTTGCTGGTTAATAGCTCCAGCCGCATGTACTCTGCATGCTTCTGCGGCTGTGCGTAGAGGCTTCCAGCACAGCAACGATGACAAGCCGCGGCTGGTGAACAGAATGCTAACTTAGGGTTTGTGTGCAGGCCGAGCCATGAGAGGATGTGTTACAATGCTCTGGTCAAATTCAGAGACGAGCAACTGGAAAACTATCAAGGACACCTTGAATACTCTGCAAGTGACTATCATCATATCTCACGGCCAGCAGCCACAGCTGCAACTAAGCGGATCCTGAACAGCCGTGTGCATAGTCAGTCACGTAGACGTTCACAGTTTTCCATTGTTACCGATGGCAGCCGTTACAGTATCTCTGGCAAGGAGCCCAAATCTTCACGGACTGTTGAAAGCTATGACCCGTATAGATCATCTCGGACTCCAATTGCCAACCCCGAGGTGGGATATGCAAATGTTACGATCCACCGGGCATCAGATGATGAGTCCCATGTGCCAGAGTCCTCGGAGGCCGCTCAAGCTGCTCGCCATACCTCTGTGAATAAAGTTCGGAGTGAGGATTCTTGCCAGGCCACCTCACCACCTGAAATTTTACGCTTCAAAAAGCCCGGGAGCAGTACAGCACGCTCATATCAATCCCGCAGCTCATTAGCCAGCTCGCGTCGTGGATTCAGTCCTGCTCCGGTTGCCGTCCGCTCAGCGAGCTACAAGAGAAACGTCTCTTTCCAACACATTCGCAAACGCTCTCACGGTGCTGCTTCAGTCAAATGCAGGGGCATCCAGGCTCAGCCTCACTCTTCTGCTGAGAGGTGCCACTCCGATAATCGAAGCTCGAGACCACACGTGGGTGAAATGTTGACACCCGACAGACATAGCAGCCCGGCACTGCCAACCCCGCCAGCCGTGGTTCGTGCAGGCGGGTTTCGAACCCAGCTGAATCTGAAGAGAGAACGAGAGTCCGATATGACTTGGAAAGAGGAGGCTAGGAAGATCTCCAGTGAACTAAGCCAGATCTGCGAGGAAGCATTCAACAGGTCCTCCATATCCACGGGTTGCACGGTTGAAACCAGCCTCTACAAGAGCTCAGGGTCTCCCCCAACCTCCATTTCTACTCTTGAAGACTCCGAGAGGATAGCCATCGGTGCAACGAATATCGACCGGCCCTTACCAGGCACTCCCACTGAATCTCTTGGATCGAGCACTATTAGAGACCTAACTGAAACGCGGCGCAAGCTCATTGAGCACTCTAACAAGGAGGGCTCTGAAAGGTTGCCCGGCTATCTCACCGAGGTGATTTCTCACTTGGACCGTCTAATCGAAAAGGACAAAGCGAGGCGGGCAAGGAGGGCGGAGCAAATCGATCCATACAGGCGTGCGATCTCTGATCCCATGCCGAACTCGGGCGTCGGCACTGGCTATCTTCCTGCTATTTCTGAGGACCCTCGCCCGCCGAATGACGGCTTCGGACTGAAATATGTTGACCAGAGAATCAACTCAGAACCCACCCGACGTACGACTACAAAAACCAAAAGTCATGAAGGCAAGCCAACTGTCCGCTTGGTTCCTCATGAATCAGTGGCCCCTATTGAAGAGGTCAAACCGCTAAATATACGAAAGAAAAATCGTCCCCCACCGCTGGTAAACGGTGTGGGTAGCAAGTCTACCGAAGACGCTACGGGGTCAACCAGTAACAACAGTGAGCGTGGACCAGGCAGACATGTCTGCACCAGTTTCAGACACCCACGTTATTACTTTGATCTTGAGCCTATTGAGGAGAATCCCAAGTCCCCCAAACGTGCTGAAACCAGGACCTCGGTTGAGAGCAAGAAATGGTCCTGGTTCAACAAACATAAGTCGCAAGCCTACGAGGAGAGAGCACCAACTCCGCCCGAGGATGTGCAGCAGATTCGTGCCAGCAATGCAACTGTTATTGTTCATGAAGTCAGTCCGGGACAGATGTCGCCGCCTCCCACTGACAGTGGCACGAAGAATGTCAACCAGGAACAGTCCTTTGAGAAGAGCAAGGGCGGCTTCCTCCACTTCTTCAGCAAGAAGAAGGCAGACAAGCCATCGAATGAAAACCTAACAGGTACTAAGTCCTACGACTGTTTTGCGAGCAGTCCGACTAACTTTTGTGCTGCAATAGCCAGTGAAGCTGCTGAGAACGAGTCCGAGGTCACAAGCCCCCAAGCCAGCGAAACCTCCGCCCAAAATGCGCCTCCGCCTCGGAAACTTCGAAAGCACGGCCGTTCAGGGGGCCAGAACTGGTTTGCCCGTTTTTTCCACATCAAGCCGGCTACTCGGGTCGTTGCATTAAAGACCACTAGGGTCAAGGCCCGGAAGGATGTGTACAGGACCCTGCGCGACTGGAAACAGTATGGCATAGAAGAGGTACATTTGGACAAGGGGAACAGCGTCATCTATGTGAGAGTTGGGGAAGCCAACTGTAAGTGAAGTACCATATACCATACCGTATATCTGCGTTGTGAATCCACTGACAACGCTTTTTAGTCCTTCGTTTGCGCCCAGTCGAGTTCTCAGCCGAGTTCTACACTGTTCTCGAGCACGGGCGACACGCAAACCTCAGCCTTATTCGTTTCCGGCAGGAACGTGGAGCAGCATCCTCGTTTCACAAGGTTGTTGATACGCTGCAGATGGTGCTGAAGCAGCGAGGCATGCTGGTCGAAGATCCAGTGCGCGCAAAGAAGATGGCGAAGGTGCTCGACGCCCTGCGATAGGGTTACTCTGCTACATCATCGCTGATCACCCTCAAACTAAAGTGTCCGGATCGATCTTATCTTCGCTCCTTTTCTCGTCCAAAGCCCTTCAGGCGAGTTCACGCGTTAACCTCGTTCAAAATGTCTTTTTCGCTACTCTTGACTTATGTCATCACGCTCCCTTACCAGCGTCGCTAATGTTCCCTGTTACAAGCATGCATGTCAGCATCTTACGCTCCTTAATTCTCTATCCTCGCTGTTGCATTGTCATCCAACGTCACTACCTATCCCTCCTTCTTGGAAAACTGGTTGACAAGTCCTGCCAAAACTTTTCCTTTACAATGTTCCAGTTCTTGCTGAACCGAACTACGTCACCTCACATCATTTCCGTCTACGTCAGGCCTAGCTGGCACTCACTTGTTCACTGCCTCTAAAGCCTCACACCTTTCCTCCTGACCTCAGACCAAAAGCATTGGGATCCTCTCCTTTTATCTTGAGATTGCAGAGTCAAAATCCAGCTACTCACAGCCATAGTGGCCTGGTTTCAATATCCCTTTCCAGATTGATTTTTCACTCAGTCCAATTACCTGCCCTTGCTCTGATTCAACCAGTCACTGCTATTTGTTTATATTCTATCTCATTTTGATCGTGTTTGCAGGCTCATCCACGCATTTCTTATTTTGATTCCTATTGAACAGATCAGGTAATATTGGCCCTCTCTTCTGTCCTATCTCCCTGACGTTTTCGCACTGTTTGTCTCGGACGTCTTGGTCTCTCACTCTTATGGCGACTTGGAGTCTATGATGACTGGAAACAGGCGGAGGTCAAGAGAATGGTATACAATGAAAAAAGCCACGAGTCCAGCAAGAAGCAGAAGGAGGACCCCATCTGTCTTGGAGTTTGCTTACATTTTAATGCATAATTCATGTATGTAGGATTATAGCAGCCTTCTACCTATTTTGTCAGTTCAGTCCAATCGATTATGTTGTAGTTTTAGCAAATAATCTCCTCTTTCTCTCTTTCCTAAAGTAAAATTCACATCAGTACATGAGGAAAGAAGAAAACACATGCAGGCAGCTTTTCGTCAATCCATAGACCTATGAATTTACCTACCTACCAACTAGGTATCTACTTACCTAATGTAGGTACCTAGCCAGGTACTTAGCCATCCAATTAGTTAATCTTCACGAAGCAAGCATTAAGTACTCTCTCTTCCTCATCTACGCAGGGAGGTAGGTAGACACTAGCTATATCCATTACACAGCCAAGTCAGGCAAGGTAAGCAAGGAAGAACAAAGAAAGATAACAGTACAGTACATTTGTTAAATTGAGCGGTCTCAGACCATCCATTATCAACCACGACCACAACCTGACCAACCGACTGACTGACGTAACGTAGCATAGAACCAGATCAGGCCAGACCAGGATCTACCAGATCTTATCCTGGGGGTCCGATCCGCGATCCCGATCCATCCGCATCCCCGTCCGGATCCGCGTTCCGTCCGGAGAAGCAAACCTTACTTTCTCAACTTGACTCTTTTTTTAACTCTCTTAACCCTAAACCCTAGCCTAAACTTACATTACCTAACCTAACCTAAGCATCCACAGTAACGTACAGTAAGTATGTGCTTAAATCCCATAAGCAAGAAGCTTAGATTAAGATTCAGAACAGGGTTCCATGTACTGTACCTAATTGGCACAGAACAGTGGCGGTCGTTATATTATATCATCAGGTGTAACGACAGGCCTAGATAACTAGACCAAAAAGGGCCGTTGGTTTATCTTGAAGACAAGAAACAAGGGGGTGAGCAATATAAGGGTGAGAATAGCCTGTGTTACTAGCAATGTCTATATGACAAGTTGCTAACAAGGACTCTTGACAAGAGTCAAATCAAGCCATGTCACTGACTTGAGATAGAGATTTAATTTCGCGGTTCACAATACAACCAGGCAAGCCAAATCAAAGCCAAGCAAAGGCAATCAATCCAGACCCCTCTACCTTGTACACACCTACTTACCTACCTGCCTACCTAATGAAATGAAGCAAGCCATCTGTCCATTCTCCTTATCTGTTTTTTTTTCCATCCTTCCTTACTTTACTGTGTGTAACTAAAACTTCTGACTGTCTGACCGTCTAACACGCTGGAGAGTTGGCTGGCTAGCTAGCTCAGCATACCTGATGATAGGAATGACAAGGTTCGGTTACGTAGGTAGGTAGGTAGGTAGGTAGGTAGGTAGGTACTGTACTTAAGTAGGTAGGTGTACTCATAGTTAACTTGGGGTCTGCATCCAAGAGAAACAAACCCTCCTGTCCAAAATTCAATCTCAATTTTAACTGACCTGAGTCGACGTAATAAATTAAGGCAAAGAAGAAGACTCTGGGATCAGATCAATTGAATTCCTGGTGCCGATTGGCGTATCCGCACACTTCTGTATCTGTATCCGTATCTGTACACACAGGTACAGCAGACTCTGTACTTTGTAGCTGAGGACCTGTCAACGGAGTACGCCGTGCTCCGTACTAAGACGTTCCCCATACTTCATACTTCATACTTCATACTTCACACTATCTACTTGCCTATCAGGCACTATGCTATGCCGATGCTATCTCTTGCACCTACGGAGTACTGTGTAGTTAGCGTAGGAGACCAAAGCCGGCCCGGACCGGACCGGCCTCGGTCCACTCTCTACCTAATAATCCATCCGCGCTGGCCCGGGCCGGGCAGGGTAGGGCCGCTGCCGGCTGCCCGCGCGCGCCGGGGCGCGGACCTCCGCGCAGCGCGGGCTGCCGCAGCTACCGACCTACCTAAACTAACAAGACAGCGTCGCAGCCTCAGCGAGCTCTGGGGTAAAGGATCATCGCAAAAGTTCGCGTCGTTAGGCAACCGAACGGGTGATCGTCTCCGTCCCCCGTCTCCGTCTGCCGCTTCAAGGGTCCAATGGCTTCGTGCTCCACCTCCACCTCCATCCAGCTCCAGTTCTGATCGTCAGTGTCCTACGGATAGCAGCTCTGAGGTCATCCTGGGGGCCCCTCCACCGTTGACTACCGACCTACCTAACCTAACGAAGTTGCCCAAGTAGCCCCAGCTGAGCGACCACGTCAATGTCGAGATGACCTGACCATTGGAAGTCATCAACCGGCTCCGGAAAAGGTCTCCCCAGCTATCTACCGGCAGTACCTAGGACCCGGGTACTTGTCATTGCGTAAGTCTCCTCCAAAAAATGAGAGAAATCACTTGGTTTCCACAGAACAACTCCACGTACAGTACAACACACCTCCGGGGCTCAGCGCATCTGACCATCCCATGCCTGTCAGACTGATCGTTTGGTCTAGTGCAGAGGCTTCATCTTCGATCCACAGGACAACTACATCAGTCACTACAAGGATCACGGGACAGAATATAGGACACATGGTTCTCGACGGACAGCGCGCGAGGGGGGATAAACACGCAATAGGAAAACATGGAGGTTGCAGGATCTGGCCCTCAGCACTACCTCAAAACCAGAGCACAGAGCACGCAGACCGCAGACTTCAACGGTCAAGCAAATACAAATACAGCAGAGAATCAGAGTAGATGAAAGGCGAGAACGCCATGGCGAACGTAGCACGGAAGTTTGAGAACATTCAGCACGTAACATTTGTTGACATTTGATCAGACAGCCTCCCGAGCATCAAGTACGCAGCAACATCTCTTTTTCGTAGGCCCGCAGAATTTCTCCCATGCGGCAAAGCTCCTAGAATAACACGGAATGACATGCACGGAACAACATCACACAAGGGGGGAAACTCGAACTAAAAAAGCAGATAGCCGCCCACGGAATAAACGAGATAAATGTAAAAATATGCGATCGGAAGAAGAAGAAGAAAAGAAAAGCAAAATCCCACCAACATCTATCGATCGAAATCCACAGAGCAGCACAACGTAAGGGGAGAGAGGAACTTCGCCAGGTCAGCCGATTCCGGTATTAATGAAACGGCGGTAAGCAGAGGGTCCGCGCTGACCTCGACATCCATACGAAGTAAAGCCCGTTCGACCACGATCGATTCTTCCCACCGAACACACATTCTTTTTTTTTGCCTCCTTTGCCATCCCATGTCATACCAAATATCCATGCATCTATGCATTCCGATGCCCAAAATATCCAACAGACCGAACCCGTAGCACAGCATCCGCAAACCATAAGACAGAGAGCCGCCCATAGGACATACGCGTCGTGTGATCATGCGACCTTCCAGAGAAGCCACCATCCACGCTTTCGATTCCAGACAGAGTGACCCAGCAGCCATGAGACGTCGTAACGAGAGGACAGGATGGATCCCCAAATACCCAATAATAGTTGAAACGTGAAGGGGGTTTTTTTATGGGTTCGACGAAACATAGGGAATAGGGAAATAGAAAACGTGCATTAGCGGGTCGCCCCGGATAGTTTATAAATCGGTAGTTTTGGATCTTTTTTTCGAAAGAAACCAAATAAAACGGGTAAAGGAATCAAGAGAAAGGAAAAAAAATTTTCTTGCAAGTGGATCGGCTTTGAAGAGGTAACGGCGGTGTAGGAGAGGCAGGACGAGTCCCTTCAAAAGGAAATACGCTGCCACCACAACTACCGGCTGAGATCCACCGAATTAATTTTTTTTAATCCACCCATCGCGTACAGATCATACAGCCCTTTCTTCCCATAAGCTTCATATCATGTCGATAAACATGGCCTCATTTCTTCCGTCCGGCAAAAGAGAACGAGCTGGAGCCCCAGCTCCGCCGTACATCAAGTGTTTCCGCCGTCGTCTTGAACTTCGTGCTCCTCGAGTTGCTGGCAGGTCATGAAAATCATGTGATCTTGTCGCTGACTCCCCGCTAGGCGCTTAATTCAACTGCCCTCACCAGTCGAGAATCCAAATATCAACGTTACCTCGCCGCGTAAGACGTCAAATCAGTAATCTTACCGTGGCCAAATGGAACCAACGACGGCGTCACGCCCTTGAGGGGAAAACACTAAAATTACAGCCTCGCTCTCCCCGTCACAACATGGGAAATACGTCTCGCGGCCAGCACAGCGACTGTTTTCCCGTATTGAAACCGAGAGATCGCAGAACAGAATCCATCTCTTTTTTTTGGCCCCCACCTTCATATACTGGGTATCAATTTCGATCCTCCGGCCGTCCCATTTCTCCGTCTCATAACCACCGAGCCACCCACGTCCACCCGCGACCGCTCGACCAAGGATACAGATGGCTTACTGGTTCAAGCCCCGACGGTTCAGGGCGTTGAGCATGTCACTATCGGTGCTGGAGCGGCCACCTTGCCCTTGATCGCCGGGGTTCAACATGTCTCGCACATTGAGTCCTCCTCGCGAGGAGCTCGCGGAACCGCCGGGCGTTGAAGTCGGCGGCGGAGTCACTCCGGCTTCTCTGGGAGGAGGGATGGAGTGGCCGGTTTGCATTGGCGGGTACGGGGAATTATGCGGCGAGGAAGAGTGGCGGTTGTCGTATGGATAGGTGGACTGTGGAGATGGGCGCCTGTCGTTTTGAGGCGGCGGCGGGTAGTACGAGCTCGGCGCAGTATGACTCTGGTAACCCGGTGTTGAAACCGCGGGAGAGACAGGGGCAAGATTGGTTGGGTCTGGGTACTCAAAGCCGGAACCGGAGCCACGACGACCACCAGGCTGTCTCTGTCGAAGATACACAGTGAGAAATGGGAACTCGATGAAGAAGTGGACATGGAGGTGCTCTCGGGGCAGGGACCTCTGGGCAGCTTCGTCCAGACGGGAGAACGTTTGCGACTCACCTGGTCCTGAGGCATTGGAGGATGAGCAAGAGGGGGTGGTGGTCCTCTGTCATCGTGTGGCGGCTGGCCATAGGGGTGCTGGTACATCCCTTGAGGCGGGGGGAGCGTGGTATTGGGGGGCGGTTGGGGCTGTTGCTGCGGCGGAAGGGGTTGGCCGTGAGCGCCGTAGAGCATCACGCCATCTCCAGGATAACCCCCTCGGCCAGCGGCACGCGCCTGGTTCTGAGCGTTTCGCAGGTGAGGATAAGCGGCGTGTGCTGGCACAAACGCTTGCGCTTGCGAAGAGACGGGAGTGAACATGCACTCTTGGTTGAAGCGGACGCAGTTCGTGCAGCGTCCATCCTGGGAGTTTTCGAATCCCGAGCATCGGATCTGCAAGGCAAGACGACGAGTTAGCCGAGTCTCAGGACAGGAGAGGGCAGTTCACGAGGAGCTTCCTTCGACATGCCTTCCGTCTCCTACAGTATCGGCAGGCAATTGCGGTGCGTTGCCTGGGAGCTGCAGCCTGGTACACCACCTGCGGCGGCGGGGGCGGTGGTGGTTGAGCGTACATATCCGGCGGACGTTGGTAGGCGCCAGGAGGAGGCGGCAGTCGATACGGATCTTGAGGTCCCTGCATCTGGGGGTGTATGGCAGCCATGTTCGAGGGCGGAGGCGGATACTGCGAGGGTGGAGGTGGATATTGGTAGGCAGGAGGCCCGGAACGATCCTGCTCAGTGGAAGGAGGCGGAGGATATGACGATGGGGGATACTTATATTGAAACAAAGCCAAGGTCAGAAAGAGGTCCCGAAGCGAAACGGTGTGAAAGCGGGAGTCAGGTGTCCAATGGACGAGGGAGGGAAGCAGGGATGGTAGAGCAAAGTCCCGATCGAGAGGAAAGAAGGGTGATGTGATGTAGTATGGGATGGAGCACTTACGGGGTACTGGGATGACGGCGGATACGGCTGTGACGAGGGTGGGTTCTCCTCAGGCTGACTGGAGTTCCACTGGTGCGGTGGATACTGTCCCTGTCGATTGGGGTCGCCGGAGTCGTTGGGGTTGTTGGACATTGGTGAAAGAGACGAGGACGCGTGACGCTGCTGAGGAATGGAAGGAGACGGGGGCAGAGATGCAGGATGATGTGAAGGAACCCGTGCAGCTAATGGGCAGGAATGCTGACCGGGGGGTGAGTCGAGGCGAAAGGTACGAACGACCGGCAGGACCGGCGAGAGAGTCGCAGCCAAGGACCGGTCAGAAAAAGGTACGCCAAATCAGATTCTTTTCCAGCTCCCGTCGGGTGATGTGCAAGGCTAGCATAGCCTCGTGGTCGATGGCACCCGGACTGGAGACAGGCCTGAGTCGCAACGAGGGGGCAGACGCAGGCGGACACGAAGGCAGAGGAGAATGGAGGAGAAACAACAACCTGTGCAAGAGGCGGGTTCCTCGGGGATATGACGTGAGTGCTGGGTGGAAAAGATCAGAATAATAAATAAGAGTGGATTCGGGCGGAAAAGCAGCGTGGCCGGGAGAGGGCCGCAGCGGGGATTAGTGAGAGTAATAGTTCCCAGGTCTGGCAGTAGCGCATGCGGCGTCAGTATAGATCCAGCACCAGACTGGCGGACGGGGGATCAAGAAGACAAAAGTGACTGGTGGATGGGGTGGCTTTTAGGTAGGAAGGGGGAAAAATAACCTCTTTTTTTTTCCTTCTTTCTTCTTGCTTTTTTACACCCTCGTCAGCGCTGCAGCCGGACGGGGATCGGGCGAGAAGAGCTTGCGCGCAGGACCGGGCAGATCGTCGCTGGTTGGAAAGGAGAGGAAAAACGAAGGCGGACGGGGTTGGCTGAAAGAGGTAAAAGGAACGGTGTTGAGCGTTCGCAGCGGTGGTTCCCTCGGATGGAGCGCGCGAGACACGCAGGGCAGGTTCCACGGCTGGCGGAAAGCGGAAGGCGGGCGGCGAGGGTGGGAAGCTGCTAGGATGCGAAGGGTTAAGAATCATAGGCCAGGAATCGTGGACGGGGAAGGGCGGCCATGAAGAACGGGCTGCGTTTAAGCGTGCTGGAGAGAGGCGACCCAACACGCCAGCGACCCATGGGCATGGATGGGGGCATGGATCGCGCTGCCATGGGGGATCAGCTGGGGCTGCTCGGGTTGGGCGCCGCTTGGGAAGGAAAAAAGGGACATGCGCGCGGACGGGGATGCTCCCTACGCCCGTACCCGTAAGGGTGCGTACCGCGTATGGTAAGCCCCGGGACGCCGTACGTACGTACCGCCGCCGTTACCTACGCCCAGGTATCGCTGCAGGTCCTCGTCAGACGCGGACGGTTGCGCTCTTCCGTCTGTAGGCCGGCCCACCCGTCCCCTGCCATCGGGTACGCTGACAAACTGCTCCTCCCAGCACTGTAAAAGGCAGTGCCACGCCCGAGCTTACCGCAACCCAGACGGCTATCTGCAGCCTCGTCGGATCGAGGAGACATCAACTGCGTTGCAGGCTACTTCTACGACTGCTAGATCTACCAAGGATCAAAAAAAAAAAACGACTACGTGTCCCGACAATCCAGATGCGACGGTTGCAGGCGGTGAGGCGGCCTGCAAAAGGACGCAGGGAACGTGGCTGCAGCATCATACAGGTACTGCCGGAAAGGCGCGTCCAGCTGACGGCCAGGTTGGACCAAGTGTGCAGGGCCCACGGTAAGGAACCAAATCGTCAAGAGGGGGCGCGGCCCGTTGATGGCGAGGGCCCGAAAACCAGAAGAGAGGAAAACCTGGGCAGCGATAATCCGTCGGTGTTATTGTCTTAACTCGCTGCACGAGGATGTAATTATTGTCCGTCGAACAGGAAGCCGTCGCGGCGCATCATGCCTATTCTTATTGCGGTGTGGCAAGGAACCTCTTGCTGCTCGCAGGGGAGCGATGAGGCCTCTCACTGATCCCTTGCCTGCCGGCTGTGCTACCGTGCGGCCTGGCGTCTCTCGTTTTCGACACGCGCTATGGACGGCGGAACCAAGGAATCGAGGAGGCCCTGATGTTTCAAGGCAAGCTACATATCTCGGGCGACGTCTTGGAATTTCTCTCCCTGACATAGCGTACCAGATCACGGCGTGCTGCATACGGCATCTTGCCGTTCGGCTTGCCCTAGTTTGTCTAGCTCGATGCATCTGTCACGTTGCTTGGCAGGCTGGTTGCCTGGTGCGCTGTTTGTAAAGCTCCGTCCCTTACGGCGGCTTCGACGCCTTTGATGCTCTCTTCCGCTTCGTGTGGAAGTAGATGCAGTAGCTGACGCAGTTTGCAAGATTGGCATTCTGGCAGCACCAGGGGCCCGGCCTGGGGCATCTCTCCATACTTTGCTTCTTCTGCTCGACTCCTCCGTCTCCGTATGTAGATGTCCGTCCCAGGTTCAATGCACTGCAGTAGCGCCCGCGTGGAAGCATGCGGCCGCAGGACGGCGGCCAGGCGTCATGTACATTTTCGGATGGGAGATACGGGGTAGTCCGCTTCTCCCCGTAGAGCTATCAACGTGTGGTGCCAAAAGCACACGAATCGAAACTATTGTAAATATGCACTGCGGGGACGGTGTTCATACGTACGCTACGTATCCATGTTTTGGCCCCTAAAGCATCACCGGCAGAAGATAAAAAGACCAGCATGCACAGTACGCCCTTGAGTCGCATGTTGGTATGTAGTGTCTATGTTCAGACCTCAAACACCTGCGACAGTGACAGGTCAGCAGCGGTAAGCCCAGGGCCTCGGCCGGGAGCCTATCGAGGATAGCAGGAAAGCGCTCTGAATATAGGCTCGCCATGACCTCGCGACTAGCAGTAGAATGCAATGTAGAATCTTGCGCCCTGTCCAGCAGGTCGCAGCCAACGCTCTTGCTCGGTTCCGAGGGCTTGCATTGCAGCTCTTTTGTGACAGGTCCTTTCTTTGCACTCAAACGCTCCTTGTCATCCCCTATGTAGAGCAGGCTCCGTGCACTTTACCCCGCAGGTCGAGAAGTTCAGGCAACAGCATAGAAGCTTACATATAAGTAGGTCTATATAGCCCACTCTAGCCTAGGATTGGTAACATCGGGCAAAGACTCGATAGAATTATTGATTCTGAGTGTGGGGGTAACAAGTTACCGATGATAGCTTATTTGGTAGCTGCCTTACTGCCCCTCGTGCCTGAGCTTGGAATTTCCAGCTTCATTGAAAGACAATGCGAGCAGAAGCACTCGGCCAATACTGAAATCAGATAATAACTGGCTTTGGGCTGCTTACCAGCTTACGTGGATGTAGACTCGTTTCCTAACCAAATGTCAGAACCATTCAGGTTCAGACCGACCAAGATCCGAGTACACGTGAAGAATAGATGCGAATGGGAGACCTGATCGAATTGCTGGCAACGCAGAACGCAGGAAAAATAACTGATGTTATCATATGAAATACCGAGGCATCGTACTGCGTAACGCGCATTACGGTGGATTCCACGTATTGTCGGTTTGCTACTTGACCCAGTAGTAGTACTCTGTGGTCTTCTTAGCGTGGTACTTGTGCGGGCCAGATCGAAACCTGCACCCCGGCGCGCGACGAGGCGAGAAGCGGGCCGTCCTTGCAGCTTGCAGAATGTGGGATGCCCGGATCATGGAAGGTGGGTTTTGATGGTGAATCCAGGATCCTGCACGTCATCCTTCGTCTCCTTTTTGCCGTGTGGGGCACAGGCGAATTGCTGTCGCAGGGCCGTATCCGAGCCGCTGCACCTTTCCACTGGAACGAGCGGATTCAGGTCCTGGCAAAGCTGACGATAAGGCAACCAGCATTGGACGGTGTGCTCCGTTCGCCCCATCATGGGAGGGAGCGCTCCGAACCGTAGTCGTGGAAACAGTGATTGGTGCAACGGGCCGTTGCCTCCAGGGCTGTTGGTCGGGCTATCGGCTCCGGCGGTGGTGTGGCGAACGCTGACGAGGGTTCAAGATTATTGAGCGCGAGGAACGGCTCTAACGGAATGTGAGACATCCGTACCATGGAAAGGAGAGAAGCCATATTGCCAGGTTCAAACATATTCAGATGTAGACTCCGTTATTGGCACGGACTGGGAACGGTCGGACGGTTCGCACGCATCCTGCGGAGTCCAGGCGGCAGAAGGCGGTGAGGGCGACGGCGGCGAGACAGACGCCGATTATCATCACCCACGGGTGGGGTAGCGATGAATTTCTCAGCTGAAAGGTCTAGAAATAACACAGGTTCCTTGCCACATAGATTGCTTGTCAGAGGCTTCTAGATTGTATCGGCGAATTCCGTGATTTCACCCTGGGAATGAAGGCGTTAGTTGTGGACACATTCGAATGGGCCTGATTCGCAGTGATGCTATCGACCTGGCTATCCACTCGCTGAGCACTCTGTACCATGAAGCACACAGCAAGACAGATAACATAACAGCACGATAATCAGTGTGTCCAGGCGGCTCTGAGCAGTGTGTACATGAACCTGATACAAGAAGAAAATTGATGATTACGCTCCCAGGGCAAAGAAAGGAAAGAAAAGAGGTAGACTGGATAAGCAACAAGATTACCAGTTCAGCTTTACCGTAGGTCTGTAGGGCTAATAATAATAATAAGTTGGGGTACCCGCAAGGGATAGCATGCCTCTCCAAAAGAGGCCGGTTGCTCTGAACCCTGGCCATCTCCGTTTCTTTGCCCTGCTGATGAGCCTGTCGATTGGTGGGCGCAGAAAGAACCGGGCATGATCTAACTTCTGGGGTGTGCTAGTTGATGTCCATCTGCGGTTCCATGAAGGGTCAGGTGGAGGGCCCTAAAATCCCAGTGCTGCAGTCCTGGGACCGCGCCAAAGGGTCGATTGAACTGTGACAATGTGCCACTTTCTGGAATCCTGCATTAGCGCAGCTGCGCTCTCGGCCTGGAGGGTTCGATGATAGGCATATGTCTCAGCATCCTGTCAGGACCGGAATCTAACAAAGCTGATTATTGTCGGAAGAGAAGTCATTGGTCCGGTCTGGAAGCTGCCTGGCAGTCGGGAATTGAGTCGTTCAGAGGCTTTAAAAAAAAGAGTAGCGTTCCGGATTTTCAAGCATGCAGAGGCCCACCCGGCTGCCAATCGCCCAGCTCGCGGGTACCTGCGATATTTTCGCCGGGATCCTTGCATACTCCCTGTACCGGCGGCAAACAGGGTCCAAAAACTAGAGTCATCTGATTTCGATGTTGTTCAAAAACGGTTTTCGGATAGTGCGATCGAAAGGAGTGTGAAGCGACAGCAAATGTGGCTTGACATGTGACTTACCGGATCCCAAGTCGTATAACGACACCACAGGAGTAGGTCAGGTAGGCATTATTTCGCGAATGTCTGCACCACTGTATGTCTATGCTGGGGGCCTGCTATACCGGATGTATTACAATCATAGTGCCTCGTACGGAAAGGACGGCCACTCCGCAAGACAGGCGGAAGGGCACAATCCCGCAGCGTCTCCCGAGGCGCCTATATTCACTGCAGTCGGATCACTCATCCCAAACACCGCCAATTGGTGACGTCTCTTCGAGGCGCAAGACTGGGATATCAGATCTCGTGACTAGTTGTATCATCCAGGACCCATGTTGCCTGTTTCTAACCCAGCGTCAGTCTTGGTTGCATGAGAAGGCAGCAGGATGGCAGGATGTTGGACTGGTCTTCACTGGTCGCGAAGGATTAGCAGCCTGTAGGGGAAAAGAAAGTCTGACACGAAGACGGATATGCATGGATTGGATAATCCCTCAATCTGGACAATGTCATGTACGTACATGAAGTCTCCAGATGAAAGTATCGTAGGTACCCTCGTGCCCCTTGAAGAGAATACTGATGAATGGCTGTGTCCCATGGCAAGTTCACATGCTGCAAAAGCTCTCTCCTTAGGCAGGGTTGCCGTTGCATCCTGCCTGGAGCAGCAATACTGAAAAGAAACTCCACGGTGATCAATGCGTCGCGACAAGATCCGTGCAGATGAGACGGCCGTCTATTATTATTGATTTCAAATACATCCATGCGGAGAACAGGCGCCCAGGCGCACTGGAGTCATAACCTGAATTGGATAGCGTTGCGCTATACCAGCAAGAAATAGTCGGGAAGCTACTACCTAGGTACCTACTACTATCTCGGAGTAGTAACCTCACGGTCCTCAGCTAACCCTGACATGCGTTGACGTGGCCATTGCTCCTCTACTAGTAGAGCACTATGGCTGACCGTGCACCGATCACTCTGTCCGGTGTTGACAATGTCTCACTCTACCATGTACTGTACAGTACATACGACAGGGCATGCATGGTGCTGCACTTGAAGATCGGATGTTGTTGGACCCTTGGGAGCCCGCGCGGACGTGGTCTCCGAAGAATTGACACTCTCCCATGACGAAGAATCGGATGCTCAGGTGCCACAGAGCAAGCTACGCTGCAAAGGACACTGCATGTCCTCGGCCGGCTTGCAAGCTGTGACTGGAGGTGTGTGTGTTCTCTGGGCCTGGCCTGCATGCTCCTTGCAGAGGAACAAGCGCCAACGGCTGCGGCGGCCAGCTCCTGTATGGCCGCCTCCCGTATCCGGCCACATCGACTACGGGCCGCCCCGACACTCCCGCCGATCTCATGCATGAGTGTATATAGCACGGCCATCTGGCGTCAGGGTGACGGCAGCGGTCCGTTTAAACCCCGGCACTGTCACCACCCTGTTTGCAACCTGGAACCTACGACTGGCTCCCTACGTTCCGACGTTTTGGGCGGACGGCCGCTTGACTAACTTCCTGAAGACCGCGATCCCCGAGCAGATCTGCAGTGATGTCTGCAACGGGTAGGAGGTGCCGGGAGACCCTGGAAGAACGACTGGGATCATGCGGAGCTTGACCGACGGATCGCAAAGCACCAGCCCGCGGTAAGATACGGTGGCTGGCTCAGCCGCTCCAGGCTGGCTGGCTGGCTTGCTATGCAATGGATTACTGCTGCTGGCTGCTGAAATAGCCTGCGAGGGCAATGCGTCGTGCCTAGTCCTTTTTGCTTTGCTGTTATTATTCATCTGGCTTCTCATCTGACATGGGCTTGACGCAGGGGACGGATACCGGTGATACGTGACGGATACGGACGAAAACCGCGAAATACGGATACCGATACGGTACGGCGCGCGCCGCAGCCGAGCTCACGAGCGGTCGAGGGTCCGACCCTCAGCGGTTGGTGCTTGCCACGTTTCTCGGGACCCAATCGGCGCGCCGGGCACCTGACGTCGCCGGCGCCACCGCCCAATGACCTGCGTTGGGCGCAGTTCGGGCGTTGCTCTCCACAGCAAAACGCTCCCGGGCGCAGGGCTCGGGGGCTCCAGTCGCGTCCGCAGCGCAGAGCCACGGGCGCTGGCAGTCGCGCCGACCCCTGCCTTCCCGCACTGGCCCGCATGCGCTAACGATCACGGGACCCGGCCTGGGCCTATCGCCGTGCGCCGCTCGGCTGTGCGCGGCCCTTGCGGCCTCCGCCCCGCCGCTCAGCCCAATCGGGCGCGCGTGGCCACATGCGCGCCTGCGGCCCACCACCACCAACGCCGGCACCCTCTCGAGCTCTCGACCTCGACTACCACCCTCATGGCAACATGCACCCCCTTCGCCGTCGACGTGGCGAGGCCAGCGTGTGTACTACCGCTGCCTGACCGAGCAGAGCAACTTGACTCTGCATTCTGTATCCTGGACCAGCAGACTGTCTGTCTGTGTCTGCAGCGTTAGGCATGCGGTGGTGATGCACAAGTTGGAACTGCACAACCAGCAACCTTAGCATCGTAGCAAGGGTATGCAGGGATGGATTGTGCATTTGCGCGAAGTTGTTTTCTGTCCTTTATTTTTTTTTTTTTTTTTTTTTTTTTTTTTTTCCTGTCTCGATCCACGTGTCGTGTGACAGCTCCGGCTTCTGAACTCCAAAGCCGATGCCTGATTGTGACCTATATCACCGCTGACCGCAAGATACACATCTCACCGGGGCATGGTCCCTTGGAGTTTACGGCCGCATAGCACGTTCTGGATGATATCATCAGATCGCAAGAATAATTAATCTCTGCTGCCACCAAGCGATTGGTAGCAACGAACGAGATCTGAGATCTCGATCCGTTCTCACAACCGCGTCTGTCCCTGTCAAGCGCTTAATCGGAGACTATGATAAAATAAAGTGGGTCGCCGTGGTCTGCGCCGAACTCGTGCTGGGCTGGGAGATCGTCTGTACTGTACGGACTACTGCGATGTATACATATAGCCGACGGACGGGCGGACTGGCAGCTCATCTGTAGGTACATACAGTACTTACAATTATGAGAGACCAGGCTGGGACTGGGGCACAGATCAAAACAAACAAAAAAATGTGACACATCACATTCGAATTACGAACACCTCTCTAGGGATTGTCACACCAACAAGAAAATCAGATGAATAAACGGCTATTATCCGCGTGGCAGTTGGGGAGAGATAGAGATTCGTTGCTTTTTTTAAAACTCAGGTCACAGATAGACGGCGTGCGACCCACACGCAGAGAGCAAATCTTATATTATACCACTTCGGACCTTGCAGATATATATCACCGGAATATTCGGAAGTAAAGTCCTGCTTTAGATTATTAACTGGCACAAGTACACACATATTATCATTGGGCACATATACATTTCTCTGTGCCGGTTAGGCACGTTAGGTCGTTAGGCTTGCGTCCATTTATTCTTCTGGCCCGAGATCATCAATTCATACCCAGAAAAAGAAAAATCTCCGAGATGCGTGACACGACAGAATGAACAAAAAAACTGGTTTGCCACTTCATCAACAACACACGTACCCCTTAATAATAAGGACATGGAACCCGTCGCATCGCAGCAATTTTCAAGTCCTTTTTATTGGAAAAAAAAGACTTTGACACCTAGAAAAAAACAGAAACGGAAACGGAAACAACTAATCTTATTCTCAGAAATCCGATTCTTTTCATGCAGGGCGAATATCCTCATTCATTCATTCGTCAATCCTAAAAGATCAAGATTTTTTTCCTCTGGAAATTGTTGCAGTACCAGGAGCATCTGTACCATGAGGATATTGATTATTTCCAGATGATGATGACGATGACGATAGTCCCACCACTCGCGGTATATAATACAAATAAACAGAATAAGAGAGAGAATACAGGAAAATTAAAGACTGAATATATATCTACTGCGTCCCTAGATATATATCAGCAACGCAGAACAAAAAAGCAGATGCCATATCTGCATCTATCTGCCCACCTAAGTAGCAAAGCAAGCCCATTCATTTATCAAATGGATGAAAAAGTAGAACGCACACACACACACACACACACTCTCTCTCTCTCTCTCTCTATATATATATATATATATTCACATACGTACATATATTCATACATATATTCATGCGCTCAACAGCTCATTTTGTCCCAAATACATAGTAAGGTAAAGCGGCACTAAGAACAACCATCCGTCCACTGGACATCTCTATAATATAAGGCCCACATAGTCGGGTGCCTTGCGGACATATCTATCTAACTGCTTATTATATAGATATACCTTGTGCTTGCAGCACAGAACATATTCATTCCTATAGTCCCACCCTCTAATCTAATTAATGAGAACACCACACTACCCAATTACCCACATGTTAATGCCAGCACAACAAACATGGATAGCTGGATGGATGGGTGAACAAACGAATCAACTACTTACCCAGTAATTGCTACCTAGGTAGGCACAGTACTCTACCTAATTAATAAAAACCAAAAGAAACAGCAATTTGTCAACACTAAATAAGATGCATGTACAATTTTACTACACTAATATTTGAGGGGGAAAAAAAATAATCCAACAGAGCTAGATCTAATTCGACATCAGAAACGGAAATTTGTATCTGCTTCTGCTCGGTTGACCGACAATCGATGACCCCAGATGGAACTGATCCTTCTTATATGTATGCAGGCCGCTAAATTAATGGGTACCTACCCAGGTAGGTATACTAGTAGGTAAGGAATCAGAAAACAGTATGAGATTATAAAAAATATATTTATCCATAACCAAATTATGGGCGCGCGGGTCCATCTATATGTTACTGTGTACACTAAAGCACGAACCAGATTCCTCGACCACTTCTTCCACTTCATATCGAGTGGTTAAAGCAAACATTGTTTATATTCCTACAGATTCCTTGTATGTACTGTACCTGTTGCCTGTTCATCGGCACCATCACGCGTGAAATTTCAATAGGAAAAATCATTGACATCCACAGCAGACCCGATAAGTCGTCCGATAGTCCATTAATACCAACTGAGGTATGAACGACGTTCATCATTTGCCGTCTGATGAATGTTACAGCTACAAAGACCTACTTTTATAACTACTGTCTTCTTCAACGTTCATCTTCAACTACAGGCTCGGCACGTAGAGAAATTTCCAAAGAAAAGAACGTCCCGAAAAATTGGACTATCAAGCGGATATGATGTGTTTTCGAAAAGATGACCGCAGAAAGATAACAATGCTCTGTTTCAAGTAAGCGTGAAAAGCACATAGGATGATTTCTCGATTGTCCAAGAGGCAGCTCGACCATCGGTCTACGTACTGTCTTTACGCATATTGTATCTCCTGTCCTGCAATTCTAATTATCCAACTTGAAAGAAAATGGGAGCAAAAGAGCAGTGAAGAAATGAGTATCCATCTCAGGGAATCATCTCAGAGGACATGGATACAGCGACCTGTCACGTCACCACAGACGGGAAATATTACCGTCAAAACAGTCGACACACCGACCGATACATACAGCAAGATCATCGTATTGATACGAAAAACGTCAGATGATCGGCTGTAATACGATATGAAAGGAAATAAAGACTTTTTCTGTAGGTCGGTGATGATTTGGGCACTGATGCAGAAAACGAGACGCCCGTGCTCTCGGACCCATTCTGGCTGTGCAAGTCATCCGTCGAGAACGCAGGTTGATTTCACTACAGGTGCATGGACGGATGGGTCTTCGACACCGCCGTTGATCTCATTTCCGGAAGCAGGAAGAGCAGGGCGGCTAAATGGCGAATGGGACGTGCAAATCACTGCAGATTTGGCCGCGGTGCACCGGTGTAGCCTGTAGACGTGGACATGTTAGGAGACGGATTAGGTAGTGCCATGGAACTAAAGGCATGACTGATGGTCACGGACCGATTCTGGTGCGCACGTCCGTGCTTTATACTATGCAAGTCAGTGGAGGATCGAGATTGACACCAACGGGCAACCCTCGGGGTGTCGTATCCGAGACTGGCGGCACCTAATCTCGAGGGGAAGATTGGCGGTAAGCAGGGACGATATGGGGAAAAAGCCATGTTATCATATGCAACGTCGGACACTCATGCATTCATTCTACGGCAAGGTGCAGCCAGTGGGAAGAAGACGACGGCATCCCAAAATCAGGGTACTTTGCGTGCAGACCACAGACATGACGGCGCGTGAGTTGGTTGGGCTCTGTTGAACCGACTGACGGATAAAATAATACGTGGAGCCTTTGTGGCGAGTGCTTCGCACTGAATCCAGCGTCCACCCCGCTCGCAGAGCCGAAAAACCTGGATATCAAGCAATTCACCTTGGATGACAATCATCGAAAAGTGTTACAAATGTTCCCCAAGAGATATCTGAGCAGCCGCAATCGGCGGGTTCGGAAGCAAAGGTCATACACCTACACGATAGTGTTGGAAAAGCCTTTGTGCACAACGGCGAAATGCGGGCTCCCTCTGCAGCTCCTCCATTCAGCCGTCGGCTCCATCATCGGAGTCGGATTCCTCGTCCTCGACCGGAGGGTCAGGCATGACAACGCTGTTTAGATATGTAACCTGCGGCAGATGTTTTTTTTCTGTGGTCAGCAACCGCTATCAAGTAGCGGAGAACCCCCTCCTTCCTTTTCTTTGATCGAGGACGAGTGAGCGGTGAGAGGCATCGGCAGCGTGGCAGGGGAGCCCGAGTCCCAAGACCGCAGCACAGAGCTGTCAGGCCCTGAGCAAGCCACAGACACCCCTGCTAGGCTAGCCACAGACGCGGATGGCGCGAACAGAGACATGCCGCTCAGGCGGTGGGTATGGACGGGGAGGGAGAGGGCCTGGGACGGCGTGCAAATAATGCGGTGGACTTACAAAGGGAACCATGATGCCCACGAGCTCGGCAATCCTGTCCTGCGCATCGGGGCTCAGCAGCACCTCGTCGGGCAGAGGCTTGCCGATGGTGAAGTTGCGCAGCCGCAGCAGCTCGATGTTCTCGTTGTCCGCCTCGTAGCCCTAGGTGAGACAGAGTTTGTCAGAAGCGAACCTTGCCCAGGCTAACGACGAGGAACCATGGAAACACCCGCGACGGCGCTTCGTAGCCAAACTCAGTCCGGCCAGCGTCCCAGGGGCCGCAGAGCCGTGGCAGCGCCTGCGGGAAGCGGCCGGCCCAGCAGGGTCGGCGCGGCCCTCTCGACTCATCGCAGCGCCCTGCCGGCGGCCCCGTCCGCCTCGTCCTCCGTCACCACCCAGCGTCCGTCGTGCCCTGCTGCCCGTGTCGTCGTCTCTCGAACCATCCACGGGGATGACAGTGGTCCTGGTCGTGCGGTGATGGCCATGGGATGGAAGATGCAAACCATCCAGCCCGGGGCCTCTTCGTCAGGATCCCAGCAGCCCACCACCCATGAACGCGAGCACCCGACGAGCTGCCTCAGGCCTGGGAAAACACATTGTCCAGCTTACAAAATGTCTTGTAGGAACCCCAAGGATCATCTGGCAGTCTTTTTTTCCCCCACGCGTCGACTTTGGTGATGGCTGTGGTTTCGATGGCGTTGATGCTCTGACGGATTCCAGGTAACAGACGGTCGCACGGAACAATTTTGTGCCGTCCTTGCAGACTGACCTGGGCACCAATGCTCCATCATGACCATCATGGATGGCAGTGACTTGTCGAGGAATATACACTAGGGGACGAGACTGACGGCCGCTGGTCAAGGGTGAGGGTAATGACGAGAGTGATGACCGCTCTCGACGCGCCTTGCTGGCCTTGTCCAATGCTAGAGAAAAAACAGAACCTACCCTCGGTTTGGTCTTCAGAGCGTTCTCTTGGTTCTGACTGACGAATGCCTTTACAGCCTTCTCCTCGTCATCAGGAATGCCGTTGAAGAACTCCCGGCGCATGCCAGCCTCATTCAAGACAGCCTTGATTCGCCGCGGGTTTCGGTCGATATCCTCACGAAGGAGCGCGAGTTTGCTGGCTTCGGGCATCCAGAGACCAGATCCTGGGATAAAAAAAAGACAGGAAGTCAGCCTCCAACTGCGTATTATATTCCGACCAGAGATGTGGACTCGTCCTCTTAGCTAGAGATCTCCCCGACAATAACTCTTAGATTGCGCCACTGCGGTATGGCCAGCCCGCTGACGATCGGGGACGGACCGCGTCCTGACGACTTAGATAGCTGGGTTGGATTGAATAGCGGATCAACCAGATCCTTGGGCCCGAGCTGCACGCTTCACCATTGTACAGCTCAGAAGTTGGTTGGGGGTCAACGGTTTTAACCGGTCCCACATCAGAGCAATGTGGACGCTACGAGAGACTACCTACCGACAAAACAGGATCCAGGCTGCAGGTGAACATAGTAGGCTGCGTAAGGGCCCTTTTTTCCAGTGCGAGACCTGTACGCAGTTAGATGACTGGCCATTGTGGACATATCTAGAAGGAGAACCCACCAAGCTGCTGAAAAATGCGTCTTCCCGCCTGTTAGCCAAGAAGAAAAGCATATGGAAGCGACATGAAACGCATTCTTAGCTCATTTGGGCGCACACTGAGACAGACATACCTTGTACGGGGTAGGGTCGTTGCTGAACCTGATGTCTCGGTGGATGCGGAAGACCTGGGACAGGTGTGGTCATATTAGCTTAGCTCACCAGAGTCTGGTGAACACTTGTGCCTTGTCTCTTACCAGGTCCTTAGTTGGCAATTCGGGGATGGTGCTATCCTTCTCGATGATCTTCTCCGTGAGGGTTTCAACAAACGAATCCCAATCTTTTTTCGAAGCTCGATAATCCGCGTCGTGCGCTGATAAGATATACTGTCAGGGAATTCCGCTCGTATATCATGAAACAGAGTCCAATGACACCGGCTGTGCCGTACCTTTGAGCCATTCCCTTTCGTTGTTCTCCTTCAATTCCTGCAAGAAGAGCATGGTATTGGGATGGATCGTATGGTTCTGGTAAGGTGTGCCCCCTGGGTCTCTCGCTTTCAAGTGGGGGATCTTGATGAAGACCTCCTTACCCGGTCCCAGTCCAGTCCGCACCCCTTCCCTCCACAGCTCTTTGCCCTTGAGTGCTTTGATATCTTCGTCTGTTTCGGCGTTGGTGTCCTTGGGTTTCTTCTTCCTCCCGTGGGCCCAGCCCCGCCCATCGCATTTTTTCTGCTTTGGCTTTTCCTCTTCCTCTCCATCCTCGTTTGTAGAATCTCTCTCAGCTGTCTCGGAATCAGGAGCAGGAGACGTAGATCTGGTGTCCTCGTAGGCGGAGCCGGAGTCTTGTACAGATTCGGACTCAGACTCGGACTCTTCGGGTGCGGAGTTCTCAAAGTACTTGCTTTTCTTCGCGGTGGATCTGATCGGCTTGGGTTTTGTGGTTGCAGACTCAGACTTCTGCTTCTTGGATTTCGTCGCAGAAGTTGCACTGTCGAGGGGCGCAGACGGGCGCCTCTTTGGCGCCAGCGCCGGAGCCACAGCCGGCTGGGGAGCGACCTGCGACGATCGGCGAGGCATGGCTGCTGTCGAAACCGGCCTGCTCTGTAGCGAATTCTTCTCTTGGATCCGTACCGCAGACGCGAGATTCCTTAGCGACGAAGGGACTGATGAAAGAGGAGCTTGCGGGGTACGTTATCGTACTTGAACTCATATTCCGAGACCTTTATCGTATTGATTGGCTGAGCTGGAGCCGCCGGGCGGGAGATAGACGAAGACACCGCAGCAAGAACCAGGGTGCTGGTACCTAGGTAGTATGGGGCTAGCAGCTCGCGTGGCAGGCTGGTGTTTGTGCTCTGCCGGCGCTTAGCTTGCGCCAACGGATTCTGTATCGAGTGCTCCGTAGTTCAGCAAATCCTCAGATCCCAGGTGTGTCTCGCACAAAATACTTAACGCGTACCTGAGAGAGGTTCAAAGAAAGCAAGAATAACACCGATCTTGTTTGTTTTCGCTCGCGTTCTCTCTCCATACCCTCCGGCGTTCTCCACTGGCGGACACCTGCTCGTAACAAAAACGTCCAAAAGGTACCCACCAATCAGAAGCGTCCCTCCGCATGGCATTATCATCATCATTACTCTCCCATCGACATCATTTATCGCTCCCCTCCACCCCACCCCCAATGAGCATCAGCGGCACCGCCAAAAACATCACAGGCACCACTATCCCCGCCAGCTTCTCGTCCCGCAAGCGCAAGATCCTCGCGGATCTCTCCGTCCCGGATGCGGAGTACACGGATCTCTCCCCCAAGGGCTCCATCGATGAAGGGATCCGCGATCTCATCCGCGACATCAACAGACTCGAGGGTCTCGTGACGACGAGCAGCTGCGCGGGGCGGGTGAGCGTGTTCCTAGAGGGCCCGAAGAAAAAGAGCAAGAAACAGGCACAGGATGCCTTTCTATCTGAAGTGAGGAAGAATGACGATGAAAATCATGATGATGGTGATGAGGATGATGCAGAGCAGCATGAAAGGAGGGGAGCGCAGTTTGCATCAGCCGGGGGGAAAGGAGGAGGAAGGTGGCTCTATGTCTCTCATGACCCCGTGACTATTCCTGCCCGAGACGCGGAGGGAAGGAGCTCTCTGCATGGCTTGTTCGGGATGGTCCCTGGGGATGGGAAGCCTATGAAGAAGCATGATGACGATGATTTTCAAGGGCTTCGTCTTGTTCGGTTCCAGTTTGAGCCTATGGTACGTTTTTGTCTCCTTGCTATGTTCATGTACTGTACTGTGCATTTTTCCTGGGTATATACTCTATGCATATATTATCGTTTATGCCTACAACTATCCCCCTCGAGCATGAGTAATTCCGTATCCATCTTCCATATCCACAAGGCAATAAAGATCTAAATGCAAGGGAAAGAAAACAAGAACAAAAGTAATAACAGAACCACCAACAGATCCTCCACATCATGACCGCGACGCTCAAACACGCCCAACCCGTCCTAACCGCCGCATTCAGCGCTGGATTCCGCGAAAGCGGCCTGCAGAGCCTGCGCTGTCTGGACGACGACGACACCAACGGGAAAGACGCTAGTCCCATCATCGTCGCGGTGCGGTCGTCCGGCCTATCCCTGGAGTCCATCATCGGGTACTACGACGAAGACAGCGGTGACGGCGAGCCCATCATCCGCAGCCTCGTGACGGAGGAGTATCTGCGGATGCTGGTCGGGATCGCGAACGAGCGGTTCGAGGTGAATGCAGAGCGGGTGAAGAGGTTCCGGACGAAGTTGCTGGAGCTTTTTTCTGCGCCGCAGGCGGCTGATTCTGGGTCCGGGGGAAAGGGGAAAGGCAAGGTGAAGTCGAGGCCAGAGGGGTGGGAAGATCCAGAGGCGAGAAGGGAGAGGAAGAGGGCGGAAGGGCTGCGACGAAAAGAAGAGCTTGGGGCTAGACGCCATGAAGAAGAGAGAGGGGTACATGATACTCATGATAACGATGACGATGGATTTCAACCTCTTTGGGAGGTCCCTAGTTAAATTAAAAGTTACATGCTGATTATAATGGCTATGTCATATCTGATGTGCTACTGCTTTCCTCCCCGTGGTTATATGGAGGTAGATTTACGTATGGCTTTGTGAAGGAAATAAAGAAATTCGAATTCCATTTCATTTGCTTGTACTAATCGCATAACTAACTCATTACGCCCATAGTTCATGCTTGGGTCGTCAAAATCGACTCAGAAGTCACAATCAGCGGCAAGACAAGGTCGCGAAAAGGTTGCCCCAATCGGCAGTATCATCTCGCCGCCCCCTTTTTTGTGCTTTTTTTTTCCAATTTTCTCGTCGTCATATGCGACGGGTGGTTATCAATCATCCACTGGTTCCATCCCAAACTGATTCCATTTCCCAGAAAAGAATCGTTCACTCGACGAAACATCATTAAGGCAAAAAGAAATGTGTCTGGCTCCTAAATAGAGAGGAACACACACACCTGCAGTGCAGTAACCAGAATAGAGGGTCTGAAAGTTAACGGATACCTTCGCCACCTCATTCATTACTTTACCGCTTGTGTTTCGTTCTCTCAAAACAAATACCACCAACCGATAGACAGATCGAATCGAGTCGTGTGTGAATCGGAATTCCCTAAGTGTATGGTCCCTTGCTCTGATGGGAGTCACGCTCGTGTTTCTCCAAGCCAGGCCCAGTTCCCTGGTGACCATTCACGTTCAGGGGTGTGAGGGGAGGGGGTAGGCGCGAGGGAGACGACATAGCATTGCGATCAGCTTGGAATCCGCTGCTAGGTAGAACAGGGCGGAGTAGAGTCTGGTTCTCGGTGCTCTGGCTGTTGTTGCGGCTCTGGGCCTGGGCAAGGCGCTGTTGGGTCGGTAACGCCAGGATGCTGCTGATGGGACGCAGCCCAGACGAAGAAGCTTGGTCGGAACTGTGAGCACGACTGGGGGCAGATTGAGGGGCGGGTAGGGGTTTTGGAGTCTTCTCCCTCTCGGTCTTGATCCAGCCGTCCAGGACGAGGTTGGTGAGAACGACCATTTCGTATTGGACAGCATCCTCCCACTTCTTCTTTTTCACCACATCTTTCTTCCATTCAAGCCAGACGTGTCCATACGGAGAGTCAAGTTGGAAGCTGTGTGTAGGGTACGTGTTTGGCAATTCCGAGGAGCCGGGGTCGGCCACCATTGCGCCCTTGGCAATCAAGTCCGCATAATACTAGACAGGAAACATGATTAATGGGAAGAGAACTAGACATAGACCAGAGGTAATGGAATATCGAAGGCACATACCATCAGAACACCTTCATCATAACCAGGCAATCTGACGAGCGTATCAAACGGAAAGTACTTCCCGACATCCGGGAACTTGAGCATCTGAAGAATGTCCTCAGAGTTGACAGAAAGGGTGAACTTCTGGCGTTCGTTGAAGGCTGGACAGTTCAACCCAGCTTGAAGCAGATCGTACAGCAGTTTCTGGTCGAGTCCCATAGTGTTGGATTTCCTCACTTTAGCCACCAAAGCCTTGAGCTGCCGATTGACCGCTTCGAATAGCATGTTGCGATCGTCGATGGTATAGAGCTTGGTAGCGTACCAGGGGAACTGCAGTCATGTGTGAGTACATGATGAAGTGAGATCAATACGAGATGAAATTACCTTGTACAGAGTACTAATGGTGCATTCATAAGTACGCTGAGGGCACTTAACACAAAATGGAGACTAAATAAAACAGAAAATAATTAGTCTCCTTGTTTCTAGCTATAAGTTACTTCGAATAGATATATATATCACTTACGCGCTGAGGAGTCTCTGCATGACGAATAAGTCCGACGATTTCCTCACTTGTGAAAAAGCCTTGAAACCCGGTCGAGTACGGATCCGTGTTTGGTATGACATGAGGCATCCCATTCACCCAAGAAATGCACTTGGCGCGTGGGAATAGCTCCTTCAGGAGAGCGTCTTGGCTGCTCAGCTCGACTTCGACGGGACGACAGCCAAGACGTGGTGGGCGTCCTGACTCATAAACCTGATTGATGCGAGTGACGGTTTCCTGAGCGTCTGTAGGAGTAAGAAACTCGACATAGCAGTCCATAGTCTTGCCGGTGGAACGTTCCATGATTATATGAACGGGAGTGCCAAGATCAGGCGTAATAATGCGTGCAGTGCGGCCAAGGAACTGAAGAACCTCCTGCTTTGTAATAGAATAAGGGATCTTCTTTGAAGTTAGTCATTTGCTCTAAAGTGCAATCCGCAAAAAGTCTCACATATCCAGAAACATTTAGAAGAGGAAAAGACGAGAGAAATAACTTACATTCGCAATCCTGACGACGCCGTATTTTGGCGGACTCAGAAAATGGACGAGACTACCGATTGGCATCTCAGAGGGAAGCGCGACCGTATCGATACTCGTCGCGTTGCTGGGGACGATCGGAAGTGCGCGTGGATTGGCTTGAAACTGCTGGACAGCCTGTCTTATGCTCTGCTCCAGGGCTTGCATCTGATTCTGTGAGACGCCATACGCCTGACCCTGGTAGGTATCTTGCTCCCGGGTCTGAATAGACTGTGGGGCACCGTATATCTGACCCTGGACACCTTGTATCTGAGCCTGGGGAGTAGGCTGCAGCTGGCTCTGTTGGATACCATGAACCTGACTCTGGACACCGTGAGCCTGGGTCTGAGGGACAGGCTGCATCTGGTTCTGTGGGACGGCTTGTATTGGCCGAATCTGCTGTGGTTGAGCAGCAAGAGGCATCAACGGAGTGGGAGTCTGCATTACCTGGCCTTGACAATGAGGGTCCAAAGCTGTTTGAGCTGGCGAATATCCATATGGCAGAACGTGCGATACCATGGGCTGGCCAGGACCAACTAGGTATGGGTGCTGAGGAATGTTTTGAGGCATGTTTGGATTAGGGAATGGAGATAGGACAGTATTTCTCTGCTGAAACTGCGTAGGGTAAGGAGTCGGAGGATTCTGGTTCCCATACCCAGACGCTGGTATGTTTCCCTGTCCGTACTCCATTTGAGGTGTGTTGACAAAAGAGCTCCCAGTGTGAGGATGGTAGCTCTCAATGGGATAATTGAGAGAGTAGTTTACAAAGAAATGTCCAGTGTGAGGGGGGTTGAGTTGAAAGTGACAGCAAGGAGAGCACTCGTGAGAAGGCGAGTGGGAGTCCTTAGGGTTGCGAGGGCATGAGAGGACCGTCTGGTATTGATTGTGTGCCTGGAGCTTTGCCGGAGTTCTCCCTGGCCCTCTCGCTTGTTTTCTGCCGTATGGCCCTTGAAAAGCGGCAGAAGCAGGAGGAGACACTTTTACTGTTGCCCCAGCTCCATTTTTTAAAGCCCTTGGTCCCCGCGGTGCTGTCACTGGAACTGAAGAGAAGTCCTTTGGTTGATAGGAAGCTTGGTCCTTACCTCCAAGTTCTGGGCGTGGTTCTTCGGGGTCTCTAAGGCTAAGGTTCTCTTCTCCTACAGTTTCAGGTTTCGGCTTCTTGTGATAATGCAACAAACTGTGTTCTTCCTCCGGAAGATTAAGCGCAATACACACAGCACGAGCTGCTCCAAGACCACGGATACGACTTGGGTGTCTAGTCGGTAAGGGACCGAGATAGTAGTCTTGTGGCTCACTTGCTGTTTCTGAAGGGGCGTAGGACGCCATACTTTCTTAGACCGGATGCGACGTGTCCCTGAGATACTAAAGGCACGGTGGTCAGTCGATAACTCTCCATAGTGGAAGTAAAACTAAGGGATATATAACATATCAGGCACGTGAACCAGTCTCGAGACCTACCATAACAAGTCTTGGGGTCCAGTCCCTGTCGTTGTCAGCTTCCAGCTCTTGGTTTGTCGGCAAAACACGTGAAGATGCGAGAGTGGTTGTGTTTACGCAGCATGGTGAAGGTTGAAAATGCCTAGAAAGAAAGATGCCTGTTCAGAGTAACGCTGCTTATGTCGGCGACACGCTGATTAAGCGGACCTGCGATATGAAGACTCACGCATAAAAAGGTCGTCGTGAACCTGGAATTGATGGAATTGTAGACTGGAAGGAATGGTAGGATATCTTGTGGATCACAAGAGAAGACGATAGCATGCAGCTTGCTGAAATGGTATGTGAGAACACTGATATACAAACAAATAGCTAAGGAAAGCAGATAGAAACAGCCTGTACTGTGCCAAGGACGCCAATCTAGAAGTATAAAGGTGCTAACAAGCCGGAATGGGAACAATAAACAATTTGAACTTTTCGACCGGAATGACCACTGCCACAATAAGTCTGTCCGATGATATACAACATTATAAAATGACCGCACACGACTGACACCAAAGACATCTCAAGAGCAATTCAAACTTCTGACTATCAATTGTACGATTTCGACATTGAGATATCTTTCAGAAATGCAGCTTGGTTGGGGAGGGGGGGGAGGGGCGAATCGTATCATGATCTCCAAAGCGCGAAGTCTGTGGCCCCGAGAGGCAATATATTTCCCGGCAACGACGTCGAAGTATAACCTGATTCTCGAAAGTAACAAGCCAATAGAATCACACTGGGTTGACACGATATCCTACCGGCAGTGGAATGTCGAGCTAGGGTTATACTGAATGATGGTTCAACTGACAGGAAGACGTAACATCGGGACCTCCAGCATGTTACTACACACGTCTCCGACTTTTAATACTCACCACCCAAGATACTATGGGCATATAAGGCAATCGGACGAACGGACGTTCGCTTGTCGACTTTCAGACTGAGTAGCACGCAAGGGGGCAACTAAACTGAAGGCGTTGTATCGCGGAGCTTAATGGACTAAGTACCTAATCTGTCGAGGCTCGAAGATGTTGGCAAATACATGCACAGAGTTGGCAATTCTAATTTATTCCTTGATGCGAAAAGGTATGGAAAGCCGAGCCCGTTTTACATATCATTCGTCGCTCGATGTGTGACAAAACGACCACCGAAACAGAGGCATCGACACTAAAAGCACTGTCGTGGATGTTTAGGCTTCGCCATCACCAGAAGAAAAAACCCTGTACATGAGCTCCGCTAAAATACACCAAGTGTATGCATAATTCGTTGGCCAGCAATATCACAGGACGCTCTCTTTTAGTCGAACTGGACCACAATGTTAGCAATCGGCTGAGGTCGATTGCAAAGAATATACTCACCGGAGTCAAGAAAGATTCAGCAACAAAACGAGCACGAGCATTCAGCTGCAGACAGTCAGTAATCTTAATAGTCTAGACACATATGGTATTGGGCTCCCGCATGGGGTTATTCAAGGGTGTGCGTACGAAGAGTTTCATCTCCGAGATTTCCTTGTCCACCTCCTCCATAAACTGGATAATGAAGTCAACCAGCTTATGTTTCAACATGGCCTCCGTGTGGAAGTTCGTGATCAGGAACGAGATATCATATCCCTGCGCCACGAGTTAGCTCCGACTCTACCCGCTATCTCCGCAGACATCGCAGTCGGCGTGCCTTTACTGGTTTCCTTCGCAAGATGAAGAATGATTCCGCGCGCTGCGTCAAGAACCTCGTGAATTTGTGTACCAGGATATTCTCGATCTCGTCTGCTTGCTTTATCCGGATGCTAACTCGGACGCTGTTGACACTGGGCTCAATGAGGACTCTTTCGTTCTCGTTACGGGCAACAGTCAGGGGGTTCAGGAGAAGTTCTGGAGAGCTGGCTGCCTCGATCTCTGGGACATTGTGCCTCTCCGATGTCTGAGATGCGAAGTTGGAAATAGCGAGCGCAGCGGTCAGGGAGGACCGGACGCATTGGAGATAAGGACGCAGAGATTGAGACTTAACAAAAGTTAGCTTTCTTAACAATCTTAATGTAAGAAAAATGGGTAGCAAACCATGACGGAGGAGTTGAGGTTAGTTGCGGGATTCCCCTATCGGTGTCGCGGATACCTAAACGGGGTCCCCTGTCAACGCTCTTTCATCAGCGGACCTGATGACTCAAGGACGGAGCAAAGAAACCTACTATAGTAAACCCCGCAGCAACTCTTTTGGAGCGATATAGTCTGACCAGCCCCGAACACTGTGTATACTCTCAAGGCTGCATCGTAACTGATGATGCGGATGTGGCAGCAGTTGGCATGGGCGATCGATGTTTGGGCTGTTTGCATCCGCCCGCCCCACGTTACCCGCTGACCTCTACCCCATTAATCAACAACGTCAAAGGGTCAAAAGGGTTTCTTGGTGCTCTTTGCCATCTTTCAGTCCCAGATCCAACCATGGCTACGATACCAGGTGTGTATTTTGACTTCTCTGCAATATTGTATCTCTTCAACCCTTTCTGACAGTTGACTCGCAGTCATCGTGAAGCACCAGGGCAAACGTTATGAGGTCGATCTAGACCCGACGTCAAATGGCGAGACTTTCAAATACCAGCTGTACTCCTTGACGGGTGTCGAGCCAGAACGGCAAAAGATTTTGGTCAAGGGTGGCCAGCTCAAAGATGACACCGATCTGTCTACCCTAAACGCGAAGCCCGGACAGACTTTCATAATGATGGGCACTCCGTCCAGTGCTGAAGGCGCAGCCGATCTGGGGCGGCCAAAGGAGGCGGTCAAGTTTTTGGAGGATATGACGGAAGCTGAAGCAGCAAAGGCGGAGGGTGCCACGCCTGCAGGTCTACAAAATCTGGGAAATACTTGCTACCTGAATGCTACTCTCCAGACGCTGAGAAGCGTTCCGGAGCTTCTGGAAGAGCTTCAGAAATACAGGCCTTCCGGTCCGTCCTCTACTTCTGGACTCGCAGATCTCGCCAACTTTGGCCTCGGAGGCTTAGGCGCTTCGATGGACTTGACTGCCGCGTTGCGAGATTTGTACAAGCAGATGTCCGAGACGCAGGAAGGATTCCCGCCACTCTTGTTCCTGAATGCCCTTCGGAACGTGTACCCTCAATTTGCCCAGAAAGCTAAGAATGGTCATGGCTATGCGCAGCAAGACGCGGAAGAAGCTTGGTCGCAAATCGTGTCGCTGCTACGGGAGAAGCTGAAAATCAAGGAGAACGGTGGTGAGGTGTCCTTCATAGACAAGTATCTCGCTGGCCGATTCGAGTCTGTCCTCGAATGCGATGATCCAGCAGCAAAAGAAGCAGGCGAAGAGCCAGTCAAAACCTCCGATGTCTTCTTGAAACTAAATTGTCACATCGGGAAGGAAACAAACCATCTACGGGATGGCATTATCGCTGGTCTAGAAGAGAAGATTGAGAAGAATTCCCCGACTCTCGGACGAGATGCAGTCTACACGAAGCGCTCCCGGATAGCCCGTTTGCCCAAATACCTAACAGTTCACTTTGTTAGGTTCTTTTGGAAGCGTGAGACGCAGAAGAAGGCCAAGATCATGCGTAAAGTTACTTTCCCTGCTGAACTAGATGTTGTCGAGTTCTGTACAGATGAGCTTAAGAACAAGCTTGTCCCTGTCAGGGACAAGGTAAGGGAGATCCGGAAGGACGAGCAGGATGTCGAGCGCGCACGAAAGCGCCAAAAGATGCGCCACCAGCGGGAGGAGGAGCGCAAGGCGGAAATCGAATCTGGAGCTCCCCTGGAGCCGATGCAGAAGAAGAAGACCGCAGAGGAGCAGAAGCAGAAAGAAGGAGAGAAGGATGGGGACACTGCTATGACTGACGTCTTCAAGTCTGACGCTGATATCGAGGCTGAGAGGACCGCTTCTATCCTCGCAGCGAAGAAGGAGTTGGCTAAGCTTATCGATCGGGACCTCGCCTCGGAAGATGGCTCAAACAAATCCGGACTATACGAACTCCGTGGTGTGATCACTCACCAAGGTGCCAGTGCTGACAGCGGCCACTACACGGCGTATATCAAGAAACAAGGAAGACTTGTAGATGATCCCAACGTGCCGGGTGGGAGGAAGCGGGAAGAGGACGGAAAGTGGTGGTGGTTCAACGATGATAAGGTGACTGAGGTAGAGCCTGAAAAGATTGAAACCCTTGCTGGTGGCGGTAAGTTTTGCTCTTATCCGGCGTGAATGTATCCATGCTAATGTCTACTTTTATTCTAGGCGAGTCACATTCTGCGCTGATACTACTCTATCGTGCCATCGATCTTCCCACTGTGGAGGAGTGATTGTGACGCAAGTCCTTTGAATTATTTTCTTCCGTCCCTTTTCATGGGTCTTCGTCCCCATCATGGTTGCTCCGAACAGATGAACGTAGACGATACACGCCCTTAGATGGATTGAGGTCATGAATATGAAAAATAAATCATCCTATGCTGCATTCCCGCGTAACCTGTAACTGATTCAACTGTCTGTAAAGGGAATATCAAAAATAGAACTCGTAATGATCTCAGAGACCCCGTTCTGGAACTGACTATGCGGCAGGTATCAAAGTCTCCTCCAACAGCGATTAAAGCAACCAGAAGAATAACAGAATATCCGGGAAATAACTTTTATCAGGAACGTAGCTTCGCAAAAGGCTGACGCAGAAACCTAGCTGACGGGACATCTTGATCGTCACGATCATTGCACGTGACCCGAAACACCTTGCGTCGGCAAAGATCCGGTGTATCTCAGAGACGGAGATGGACAAAGTACCTGCCTGCTCCGTATCTCAAATTAAACCGCGCTGAGAATATCACGAAGGCGCAGTCTTCCAATTGAAATGTAACGACAATGTCTCGCTTCTCAAGGACCCTCTCAAGGACCCTACAGTCCCAATTACCGTGGAGTCGTACCGTTCAACGAGCGCGGCCCTCAACAACACTCCTAACGAGTCTCAGAAACAACTTCACCAGACACGCCAGCACAGCGGCATCATACCCAACCTCTACCTCCCCCTCCGGACAACAGTCAAAATGGCTGCGCTGTCTTTTCAATATAGCACTCTTTGGAAGTTTAGGGTACGCTGTCGGGAGCGTCTCGTATCAGGGGGCAATAGCGCCGCCTCCCCCAGGCACAGATGAGGATGCCAAGGAGATGGAGAAGATATCCAAGCTGCTCAACTATTACCCCCTCGTTAGCGACCTCAGGAAGGACCCGGACTATGTGGAATGGGAGGCATATGAGAATTTCACGGATGAGGAGAAGGCGCACAGGTTGTCGTCTGGTCCGCTGCGAGGGAGCCGAGGGTTTGCGCTACAGGTTGGTGGTTTTCGTCAGATCCATGCTTTTCTTTCTTTCTTTCTACCTAAGTTCCTGCGTTTTTTTCCTTTAATTAAATTAAAGGCTGCTCCGCCGCTGGAAGTCTTATCTGTCTAATATGGCTAATAATTCCTGGTTCTCTCGTAGCGGATATTCTGGAACGAGAAAGAGAAAAAGGCCATCAACATCGTCTATCTCGGCCGAGGCCTCGACGGCTGGCCGTCCATCGTGCACGGCGGCGCCCTCTCGGTGATCTTAGACGAAGCCCTCGGGCGCGTAGCAGTCCGCAGTTTCCCAGCCCGCACAGGCGTTACGGCCAACCTCAACATCAACTACAGGGCGCCGGTGTATTCCGGCGACTTCTACGCCGTCCACGCGACGCTGGACCAGGAGCGGAGCACGGATCGGAAGGCTTACGTCAAGGCGGAGATCCGCGACTATAAAGGAAAGCTCTATGTCGAGGCGACCGGGCTGTTCGTCGTGCCTAAGAATTTGACGCTCAGACAGATTGGAGATAATTTTTAATGTTAATTGGGTTGGGAATCACTGGATGATGATACCACCAGAGGGCATAGAACGACTCAGACACCACAGGGTGGGCTTTGGTATGAAGCCAGAGACGATGGGTCGTCGGTATTGCTGAGGCATCTACAAACCCAGAGGATATATGCGAGCTACCGACGCTACGCTCCTCTGTCTTGCGACTATGGCCGGATGGAGATTCGGAATAGTAGCCTGTTAAGGAGCAATGAAGACCACGGGTCTATTTGGGTGGATACATCCTCGTTTAAACCTCCCTGGGGAGATTTTGACTCCGCCACCTGGTGGCCTGGAGCTGCCCTGGACGCGACTAACGTCTTAAAGAATAGACTATTGCTCGGGGAAAGGGGGGGGGGGGGGGGAAGCTATCAATGCGAATAAAATAATAGGATCAAGAGATCCACTCTATTGTATATATTAAGGGACCCGGTAGTTCGATCTGGACCCAGTGTTCTGTACACATAGGTTGATTCTCACCATAACCAGACCCATCCGGTACATATGTATTGCTGCTTTCATCTATTATTGTACATGTACTGTACTCAAATACAGTGTATATATAAACCCAATCCGCCACGACTAGGCAAACGAACAACAAGCCATACACACAAGACATTAGATGATCATCCAGAGTATCCAATAACCTTCAGCATGAAAATATGACATGTGTTCCGCCCAACCCAACGCCGCGCTGAAATGCGGAGCAAAGCATGAAAGGGAAAGGGGCAAAGAGACATATGTACGTGCCAAAGAGACAATGAAGGCTTCCTAGCGCTAAGGTTGCATTGTCTTGCAGCCTGTCCGTAATCCAGAGACGAAAGACCCCGAATCCGAACAGACCAGCGGTCGTCATGACCTTTCCATCCGATCGAGCCCACTCTTCTTCCCAACAGCAGCTCCGACCCCTGAGGTTCTTTTCTTGTCCTCCTTAGCGCGTAGACCGCGACTCAGACCGCCGCCCAAGCCCCTCGCGAGAGATGCGAACGGCGAGCTGCGCCACAATTCCAGGTCATCTGCGTTTTGAACAACTTGAGATGCCTGTGCAGAACTGCTGGCCAGTGATGGCTCAGACAGCCGACGACGAGATCTGCTCCTGGAGCTCTGCCTGCTGTTGCCCTCGTTCCCGGTCAACGACGGACTCGGGGGCATTGGCACATCGATAACGACATGCTCTGAGCAGTTGCAGCCGCAGCCACTGGGGCATGATGATAACCTGTTCACGTCGCCATTCGTCTCACCTGAGTCCGTGTCGACGAAATCGGCTGGTGTGCTCGCTGTTGAGAACCATTGCTGGTGACACTGGAAACAGCTCACATGTCCGCAGTTAAGACAAGGAGTGAACATCCCGTCCACACTCTCGCCACAGATGACGCATGGAAGTTTGGTGGATAGTGGCTGCCCGGGTTTGCATCTAGGGCACTTGATCTGTGCCGAGCTCGCTGTTTTTCCGTTTGGAGCGTGCTCCTTTCTGGGCGGTGTTGAAAAGATAGACAGATGGAGAGCAAACCCGCATCTTGTGCAGTGTCGTTGGACATCCAGACCCTGATTCTGTGGATCGACTGGAGGGACCAAAGACTCCTTGCGTTTAGGCACAGGCAACGAAATGGAGGCGGTAGAGCCACGGTGGTTCCAACGGCGGCTAAGGTGCACGTCAGCGGAGCGGTCAGTGGTTCCGCCAATCTTCAGGACTTCGCTCCGCTGAACCGGCAAGCCCCAAATAAACAGCAAGTGGGCATATGCGGCACGATACGACCGGTAAAGCCAATCTTTCTTTGGGTCAAGGAGTGGACTGTGTGCATATCCGTCGTTACCGAACGCGTCTTGATTCTTGAGAGTTATCTTGACTCTCCCCTGCTCTTTGGGACTATGATGACGCCTGTCGCTCTCAGTATCTGAATGTGTCTGCGAAGTCGTTGTAGTAAAGGTTGTCAGGTAATCAGGAATCGCCGATGCAGCTTTTCCAAAAAGGCCACTTGTATACAAACCACCCATAGTGTTCGGGCTACCATTCGGGCTAGACTTTTTCTTGAGATTGCTCGGTGGAGGAGAAGCTGACGAGGGACCGAAAGTGAACGAGCGAGACAAGGAAGACGCAAGAGCAGAACCAAGGCCGGAGCCGCTCCGCGGATTCGAGAGTTGATCTGGAGACGCAGACATTGAAAGGCTTTGGGTTTGGGTCTTTCTATGTAGACCACCGGAACGAGCCGTCATAGGAGGCGTGGTGCCCGTTGAGTATGGTGGCGTGAAGTCACCACGCCAGAGCTCTGTGGAAGACCGTCCGGAACTCTGAGTGGCCGGTGTGTGATGGGTTTCCTTCGAAATGAACGTGACAGGGGTTGCCACCTGTGATCTGCTCTGGGGAGCTTCTTGATTTGAACAGTATAAGTCTAGTGGGAAAGGAGAGTGATCTTGGTGGGTAGATGTTGCCCCATCTCGACGATGCTCTTTCCGAGAAGAATCTTTTCTTTTATTTGACTCATGGAAAATGCAGGAAAGCATCGCCAGCATCTGAATATCACCAATTCGCTCAAAATGGTCGAAGAGAGCGGGAACGAGCCAACGACCACCTAGTGGATGATCGCCCCATTGGATAGCACTACTCTTATAGGGTGCCTCTTTCTTGACATGATCATAGCCCATATCTATGCCGCTATCTCTCCTTTTCTTGTCGCTGACTAGACGACGCGCTGTAACGACAATGTCAGCTTCGGGATCTGGTTCAGGCGGCGTTTGGTTCTGCAGTATCAATCTGATAAGACCCCAAACTTGAGCCAGGTCATGGTATCCTGCATCAGTGGCCACAGCCGCATTATGCGCGCACACAGCTGCGCCATTGCCGAATATTCGATATTGTCTAGCCAATTCTCGCTTCGCCGGGAGCAGGTCACGAAAGTCGTGGATAGAGATGATGTTGTGCGGGGCGTCTGATGATCTGACGGTAGCGCCGCCAGTCGTAGATTTCTGTGAGTTGTCTGTAGACCTTGGTCGATGAATTGCAAAACTGCCGGCGCTGCGCCATGTCTGTGGTGCCGGGAAACGGCTGGATAAGCCTGTGAGAATATCAGAGGAACCGGATGAACTTGACGACTCGACAGACGAGTCATCCGAATAGTCAGATGCGCCGTCATCAGTCATGGTGATCGTTCCGGTCCCTGTCCCAGCTGTAGGTCGTGGCCCGGGCGAACTCGTCTGTAGACGGCCAAACCCTTCAAAGACCCTGTCGGCTCTCGACAACCTTGTGATCTCGCTTAAGCCCAAGGAATCCAGAAGCGCGGTTGATTTGTCCCTTTTGGATGGAAAGAAGCAGACAAGCCGACCATCATTACTCCAGATCGCACCGCAGACTTTCGCAACAGGGACCATGACGTTGGCATTCACCGGTCGGAGCAGTTCAGAGCTCATCCCAAGGTCCTGGCCTTGAAATTGACCGACTTCTTCGTCCTCATCGCTTGATTCCTCACTCCCTAGTGCGCCGTTGACAGGGGATTTCATCGTCTCTCCAAGAACCCATGCGATGCTTTCCTCAAGGCTACGTTCTCCGAGAAGATAGCGTACTACCCCTTCGAGACAGCCTCGTTTCCGAGAGAGGTATGTCTCGGAAATTGTCCGCAATTCTGCAACAAGTTTCGATGCCAGTTGGTCGGTTACGGCAGTCGTCTTCTGAACGTTAAACGTCGGTATCGCGGCTCGAGGATATTCAGGAGGAAATTTGATGTCCACTTTCAAAAACAAAGAAGCCCCTTCTGGACCCCATGGCCCATGCAATGAGATTGTTGCCTTCCGCTGTCTTACATCGACAGATTCAAATACAACCTTGGTGAACTTTTCCCCTACGTGGGTTATCTCATCTCCAAGGGTCTCAATATCCCAGCCGGATATTTTAACGCCACGCATCCAGGCGATAGGATTCGTATCAACCCTCAAATTTGACCTACCCTGCATGCGCACCCTCGAACCGACGCTACCGCCCTGGGTCCAGCCGCGAGCGTACGGCATCGATACATTGTTCATTCCGATGCCTCTGCTTAATCGAGCAGGGTAATGGCTCGAAGCCTGAGATTTTGGTGATAAAATAGTCTCCGAATCAAACATGTCACCGAAGACTTGATCGGAAGGCTCATCACGGAAAGTCTTATACACGGCGCCTTTGCGGGTGATATTCAATGTGGGAACAAATGACTTTCCTTTCACATAGCCGACCCCTGCCAGAATCTCAGGATCGACACGGTGCAAGCGAAGCTCCTTGTCTGTTCCCCAAGATACAAGTTGAAATTCCCTGTGATCTACTCCATCTATCACTGCTCCTCGAGGTCTCCATAGGAATTCTTTTACCTGGCCCTTATGCCCGGGGAAGCTGTGCACCAACGGGAGACTGTCGTTAGGATTACTTCCTTCTCCTGCTCGGCGGCTGTAGAGATGGAGATCGCTGTTGCCTCGCTGGGGCATCGCCAGAACGCCCCAACCAAAAGGTGTATTCCTGGCGCGCCAGACCGGAAACGGTGCCCTGATGATCTTTTCCGGAACGTCTTCTTCGGCAGTGTAATCCCAGAATTTGATAGTTTTGTCTAAAGAGCAAGTCACAAGCGCTTCGCGGCGTACTCTATTCCAATCGACACCGTAGATCTTGGTACTGTGAGCCTCGATAGACCTTATGGGATATGCTCCCATTCGGTCATCCCAGATCCGAAGGAACTTGTCGTGAGAACTCGCAATGACATGCGGATCTTGTCTGTTCCACTTGACCTGAGTCGCACCAGCAAACCAGTCTGAGAAAGAAATGACGGGCCGTGCAGGAATCCTGAGGTCCCAGCAATGGACAAAGCTATCGACAGCACAAGTTGCAAGTATGTCAGGATGGTGGGCGGAGAAGTTGATGTCGGTAATTGCTCGTGAATGCGCATGCAGAACATGTTCGATGGAGTTTTCCCAGGTCTTCATTGCCAAGTTCCATACCAACGCCTTCTGATTTGACGTGCTCACGACCCAGAAGTCACGGGCCGCGAAAGGCGACCACTGGACATCTGCAACCTCCCACGGTGTATGGTGCGGGAGATACCGGGGCGGGGAGTATGGGGAGTCTAGATCGATTATGTGAAGACCTTCCTTTGACGCGAGGACAACATCCCGTCCGCAGGGCGATATCGACATGGAACCGACGGGCTGTTCAACATGGAACGAGCTGTCCTCCCCAAAGGTCGGGCTTTCGAAGGCCGAGGTCAGAGGCCTCGACTCCGCTGGGCTAGACATCTTGTGCTGGTGCGCTCCTCCGCGAACCTCACTTCACAGTTGTAAAAAGATGCTTCAGCACTGCAAAATCCTTCTAAAGGGTCATACAATCGCGGAGATAGAAGAAAAATGGATAGGAGGAGAATCGCGCGCGGCTACAAGATATGTTGCTCCCATTGCGATTTCTCTCTTCTGTAATAATATCGGAGATGGTAAAGGTCGCATTAGCTAATAGCGCAGCGCGAGTCCATTGTCGGGCTGGATGGGTATACAGATCCCAGAGGTATGAGTGGAAGGTACAGAGATGTGCTTCTAGACTGGTCAGCAGCTGTATGGACAATTGGGGGTACACGATAGCAGAGTCATACCTTTTGCAAGCCGCACGGCTCGAGCTCCAGGCACGAAGATCGGGGACGCTGCGGAGAGAGCTCCATCGGCGCCGCCAAGGCCGTGCACGGGACCTGCGCACGAGGTCCGTCCGGGCCACCGGAGAGCGGTGTATCGGTGTATCGTGTATTATTACGGGAAGCCGTAAGGCCCGGAGTGGATGCCCCTCCGGCTGCCGGTTACGTCGTGCCTCTCTTCAGCCTGGGCCGGAGATGCTTTTGTTTGTCCACGAATCAGTCTTGCGTCGTTAACTCGTTCCCAGAACACCCAACGCTTCTCTTCTCTGTCTCCGGATTTGAGCGTCTTAGGTTTTCCTACCTGTCACCCGCTGTTTTCATCGTTGGTTTCGTGCCGGGAGATCTACATCTTGCAGAACACAAGACCGTATCCCAAGTCCGAAAGCAGCCATCGTCTTACCAAGCGGCATATCGGACACGTTCTTCACCTCACACCATAATTTGCGGGCGGCCTAGGGTATTTTCAAAGCCTTCAAGATGGCTTTGCCAAAGAGAATAGTGAAGGAGACGGAACGCCTTATGGCGGAACCGTGAGTGTTCTGCCTGATATAAAATGGCCCTTTTACCTGTTCCGTTTGACCAACCCTCGGCTCAAGAGTCCCAGGAATCCACGCCGTGCCTCATGAGGATAACTTGCGATATTTCGATGTCACTATTCATGGCCCTGCCCAGTCTCCATACGAGGGTAAGAGCTTCTGCAGACCGATGTCGCTCGTGGAATTCCCAGCTGAGGTTGGTACAGGCGGTATCTTTAGGCTCGAGCTGTTCCTACCTGAAGACTACCCCATGACTCCTCCAAAGATCCGCTTTTTGACCAAGATTTATCACCCCAACATTGATCGGCTTGGTAGAATCTGTCTCGATGTCTTGAAGAGTAAGGAATTCCCATGTCTCTTTATCCAGTGTCGGAGACATGAAATTTTGCGTTTTCCTCACAGCTAACTCTTTAAAGACAACTGGTCCCCCGCTTTGCAGATCCGCACGATTCTCCTTTCAATCCAAGCCTTGCTTGGAGCTCCCAACCCAGACGATCCCCTTGCAAACGACGTTGCACAACGATGGAAGGAGGACGAACAGGCAGCCATACAGACAGCGAGGGAATGGACTAGGACGCACGCTATGACCTAGAGCTTTGAGTTCAGCGTTCTATGACGGGGATGACATTGTCAACGTATGATTTGATCACGGAAAACCCCTGGGCATCGAACTGCAATTAGCTGAAGGCGAAACGATTTTACGGACCGAGGTTTGGGGACCTACGCTGCTCTCTCTATTTATATATTGCCCGGCGTTTCAAAATCGTCTTCCGAGTACGCCGCGCGAATAGCGGTTTCATCTTCTAGAGATTAAGGGTACTGTACATCAAGTCAAGATCCCCGGGTAGTCGAGGAGCTATCGCTCACTTGTTCTGGCGTTTTACAGAAGCTAAACGCCTCCCTTTATCCCTCATTGGACTTCTCAGGGGGGTTCGTCCGTTATCTTTCCTCCATGTGCTATCCTTCACATAGCACTCTCTGGGAGAAGTCAGGCCAGTCCTCCCTCGGCCCAATTGAACATTGAACAGTTATGTCCCTATTATAGTTGCGTTTCGACCTTGTACATACAAGTTTCAATTCCGAACACTCCAAACCCTTATGAAATCAATCGGCATTAGCTCCTAGTTAAATTTTTTTATTTGTTCGATTCCTACTGTGATCAAAATGCCATCATATCGATTTAGCCAAGAGCTCGTATACATAGATGTTAGACCGGGAAGGTAGTTGGAAATTTATGTGGCATTATCGCTATATCATCACCGTGGAGCGATTGTCCTGTATCTCAGCGTTCTGCGAACATTTGTAAAGACATCTCAAGTGGAGTTAATATTTTATGTGCTCCACTTTATTTTCAAAAATTGGTGCTCTATTTCTTTGCTGTATGGCTTTGGGTCTTCCATTTGAATATTATTATTATGGAAGCTCCAACTGGCACGGTCGTTTTTCAAGGGATGTTTCTATATCGGACGAATTTACCTGGTTATCTTTTTGGTTTGATACCTAGGTAGAAGCTGTGTCAACTTCATATATCAGATTCTTTGATTATTTACGATACAATATTGCATTTGTATGTACTGTCATCTACTATCAAATGTCACTACGAAGACCTTTGAACACTCATTGCATTCATTAATGATGTTATTTTTATCTCCATGAATTGCACCCTCGCCATTTTTCTTCTAACCCTCTTTTGTCGCGCTGCTTCTGACAGATTCCAAGATAGGATGGTGACTTCATTTCTTTCATCTACAGTACAAGTCGAATTTGAACGTCCAATCCGGCTCCGGAATTTAATGTTCCCTGGATCTCATTTGTCACTCCTGTCCTCTCTCTATCCTACCCTTCAAACGTTCGAGAAGCAATGCCTCAGCACCCTTCCCAAAAAGAACGACGCTTCTGCAAGAAGCAATTAGCGTTCCTATCCCAAGTTCCCCTGAAGGGGCTCCATATTTGTATAAAGGGAATGTCGATAGACAGGACCAAGGTTCTGATGTCGGAGGGCTTATACCCTCTGTACCAGGGGCCCGTCGCTAGATCTCAGAGACTGAGTGGCAGAGCAGACTTCGCATTCTCGATCTGTATCTTGAACAACTGGGAAAGGCCAAGAGACCTAAAATAGAATCAAGTCTCACCGCCACCGTGTCCAACTCGTCAAGATGAAGCTTGGTTGGAAAGTCAAGAAGATAGCGAGACGGTGTGGGCGAATCATTCGTGATGGTATTCGAGAGAGAAAGAGAGAAAGAAACTGCCTCGTCCAGAAGATTCACGGTTTTGGCTTGTCATTTGATAGGTGAGTTGACGGAGGCGATCTTCTTAGGTACAGGATCCTTGTACTGAACAGATTGGGCAGTGTTTTTGCGGATGTATCGAGCTTCGATGCAGACTGCTGGCGACTAGAACGATAGGGGATTTTCTTCATTCTAGAACAGAGACGAGACAGGAGATCTTGAGTCTCCCTTGTGGAAGTTGGGACTCTGGCCCAACCTCCTGTTCGGACAAGATACCGTCTTCTGCAAGCTCACTGACGAGATTTGATTTTTGCATCTAATGCTTCAGCATTTTCTCTTACCCTTTTCCTCTTTTGTTCTCGGCTGGCAGTTGATGTTGGCGGTGCAGAGCGCGTCTTTGTTTAAGCCTTCAAGAATGTGACATGAAAAAGTCCCAAAAATACCCTATCTGCAGCAGCCGAAAACACCTCTTCTTTGTTGACTATCTCTCAACCTCTGGCCGTCAAAGCTCCCTTCGAGTCCAGAACTAAAAAATGGACCTGTTTTGTCAACAGAGACATTATCTTGAAGTACTTTTTTCGAAGCTCCTTTTCCTGACTTAACTCTCTGAACAGAAATCAGAAGCCCACCAACTGCGAAAGCTTCGTATTCCGCGTTTGAAATTTGAACCGACTCTTGCAAAAAGCGGGTTCTCAAGTATTTGTTCTCCTAAGTCACTACCTTCTTCATCCAATCTTCATCCGAAAGGATCAACAACACGTCTAAGATGGATAGCACAGGAGGCCTGAGTTTCTATATCAAGCCTCCCTTATCACAGACCGCAGAGCAACAAGTCTCACTAGAAATTGACCAGAGAGATGCCGTCAGGGAATTGAAAATTCAAAGCTATCGCGAACCAAAAGACAAAGAATGGGGCACTAACTCTCCATTGAATCTTCATCAAGCTACTGGACATGTGTTTTCTCCTTCAAAGAGCGCACCACCTGGATTCAACTTCCCTCGCGAACTAAATCTCTCGCCTGAAACAAAACGTCCAGCCCGAGCTAGCATCTCCTTCAAAGTCAGCCCTTCCATTAGAACGAATTCCTCTTCTCAAGGCAAGTCGCACAGGGGCGATCACCAGGCAGGGGTCTCGTCGCAAAGTCGGAGACTAGCTTGCATTATCTCAAGCAGTGGACCGGCCATCCCGCGACCTCCGCGCGATCAGCTGACCTCTGAATGGTTAAGGCAATATCACACGGGGCAACAGGTTAACAACAGCGATGAGGTCGGGGTGGGACCTTTGGGACATACTCAGTCTCCTTCGTGGGATGACCCTGTATTCCGCAAGTTAATTCTCAAGTCAAGAAAACAAGAGGCCAGGAATCGTGGCTCTCCTGACCAATATGAGAATCCTTCAGACTCAGATGGAGACGAGGAAATTCAAAAGGCTCCCCCCAACACCACTAGTGCCCGATTTGTGGAAATGAAGGAGAGAGAGCCAGCCACCGGGGAGGAGAAGAATAGACAAGGCACGCAGACTCCTGCGAGGAAAATTGGGCTAGAGGACAAGACAAAGCCCAGTAAGATTTCTACAAAAATATATTCAGCCTTCCGCTCGCCTTGTCGAAAGCTGATTCTTTGTATGCAAGGAAATTGCCCGTGACCTGGATGAGGTACTCCAGAAGAAGGTAAGCTCTATGGTTCTTCCTCCCCGTAAACCTCGTTCTGCTGGCTTCATGGACAGCTGGAGTACGTCCGCCGGGTCACCGGAACCCAGGTGATTCTGCGCTCGCCGGACGACCCCAAGCCAGCCCACGGAGAGTGCGACCCGCGGAACTGGTACTCCAAAAATTTGCGGTGTATTAAGTGCCTTGCAAATTGCCCAGTGTGTGGCAAGACATGCTGTTCGTACGAGACAGCCCGCCGCGTGTACACCAGCCTGGACACGAAGGCCGAGCAGAAAGAGTATGCTCAGGGGCTCCTCGAGGCCATTCTGCGCTTGGGGGCCCGGGCGAAGGATGCAAGCACTTTCTCGAAGTGCACCGTCCCTGGGGGTTGCGGGCGGTACGTATGCCCGGAGTGTTGCGGCGCCTGCCCCGTGAAAGGATGCAGTGACATCCAGTGCAAGGTGTGTTTTCATTTCCAGAGCACTTCTGTGCTACATGATTCTGACAGGCATTGTAGCAGTGCAAGCCCGACCCATGGGCACGCTGCGACTGGCATGAATAGGGCATTTGAGCCCAAAACCCAGTTGCAGGGCCAACGGAGCGAGTTAGCAGGCAATGGGAGACATGGGAGTTTGAAGACGGTGACTTTGCTTCTTCTTATTTTTCTTTCCTTTCATTTTTTTAATATATGAACAATGCAACGCAGCAGCATCATTTCTGTTTGATTTTCTGTCGTTTCGAGGATCAGCACTGTAGGCAGCGAGAGCGGTCTCAGACTGGATGAAAGAATAACATGAAAAATAACTAGCAAATTGAGTTGCATATATTTTCTATTTTTAAACCGCAGCCTGGTAGAATGGACTTCACTGTCTATCCTTAGGCTAAGCTGGTTATATGTAGAGATGGCAGGAGGTCGGCGGAGGTCGACGGCCAAGGGCAGGCGCGGTCACGTGGCGCACTTTAGCGAGGCACCCGCACCGCACCACAATTGTGTCAGACTCACGACAGGCTCGCCGCAAAGACGATTCGACTCAACCACCCAACGCCAACAGACAACAACTCGTCCCGACCGGCTGCGCATCTCCAGCATTCAAGATGCGTACCTACGACGATACCTTCAGCGGCCAGAAGATCTACCCTGGCAAGGTGCGTCCATCTTTCAGCTTCCGCGGTCCATGACGCCTCCCGATAATGCGGCGAGCATCGCACGAACTCCGAACAGGTGCTTCTGAGAGAGGCGCATACAGGAACAATGTTAACATATCTGTTTTCTCATATTACAGGGTAAGCTGTACGTCCGGGGCGACAGCAAGATCTTCCGCTTCCAGAATGGCAAGTCCGAGTCCCTGTTCCTCCAGCGCAAGAACCCTCGCCGGATCGCTTGGACGACCCTGTACCGCCGCCAGCACAAGAAGGGTATCTCTGAAGTCAGTACCGCCCTATCCCCCGATTTTCTTGTTTTGGTCGATTACATATGTGTGCAAAGGAGGTTTGGGGAGAGATCAGAGTCGCGTTGGATTGGGATACAACTACGACTTGCGTCTGGGGAATTGGGAGCAAGGACATTTGATGGGATGTTGGACAAAGACTGAGCAAGAGGCTGACGGGTATTTTTCTCGCGCATTACAGGAAGTTGCTAAGAAGCGTACCCGCCGTGTCATCAAGTCCCAGCGTGCCATCGTCGGTGCCTCCCTCGATGTGATCAAGGAGCGCCGTAGCATGCGCCCCGAGGCCCGTGCCGCTGCCCGTGCCGCCGCCATTAAGGAGGCCAAGGAGAAGAAGGCCGCTGCCGAGAGCAAGAAGAAGGCTGAGAAGGCCAAGAACGCCGCCATGGCTGCCCAGGGCAAGACTCAGCGCATCCAAAGCAAGCAGCAGGTCAAGGGTGCTGCTCCCAAGGTCACCGCCAGGTCTCGTTAAGGGTACGGGGTGTCTGTCTTGGTGGGAGTGGTGGAATTTGGGTTGCATACTGAGGTTCTTTCTGGAGCTGGGCTGTTTCCGCAAAATTCAAAAAATGAAATCGGCATATGAGCTATGGGTCCTCGCGGATAGAAACATCCCGTGTAACATGGGCCCGCTCGGCTCTCGATAGGCTTATCATTACGCGCCATACTGTTTTTTCCAGGAATGGAATGGATGTGATATGATGGCTGTTCGCGGCTCCGGCCAGTAGATTCCACGATGGGGCTTATGGACCGTCTCCAATGGACTAATACCATCAATATTTCCGTTCTATTCGGCGGTGAACCTCGTTCATATGCAACCCAGCCATATACTAGTGCAAGTCCACGCGCTCCCAACTGTTCCATTGCATTTGCTCGAAGTATCAAGATCAGTAAGGCCTATTTGCAGTACATGGAAAACTGCAACGACTATCATACGTGAACTAAACGGAGGCCTAAGTCTCGACCCTATCGCAGTTACAGATAGACATGAGACGGCGATTTAGAAAATCTTTCAGGACATCCTGCCAATGGACGTAGTCGCGATATCTGTATTAAGTAAGATGTTAAGTCCCGCGCGCGGGACGCGTGTATCTGTGGCGGGCGCATCAGATCTCCTCCGCATTATTTTCCGCTAAACCCTAAGCAAGAAAGGCGGTAGGGCTCAAACCTAGAAATATACCCATCTTGGCTTCGCCTAAAGAGACGACCTCCAATTTTAGCAGCCTTACATGAAGTTATGACCCGCGACGTGCGTGATCCCGACTTCGATAGAAGCCTTATTTCTATAACACCATTTATTCCTGAGACCTTCCCACGTATTATTATTGATGTATGCAAACAAGACCAAGCGGATGCGGAGGCGCAGTGTCGTCAGCGGCGACTCCTCAGCGTGGGGCTAGGCTGTAGGCGCCTGAGGCATAAACAATCTTATTATTACGGATAGACCTCGGGACTCGCGACTCGCTTACTGAGCCCAAATCGGAACCCTTCGGGCTTCGGCAGCCTGAGGTATCCATGGAAGCTCGATACGGAATTCCAATTTCTCCCTCTTCTCCCCTGCATTATTCCCATTAACTTTATGCTTGCATACCTGGATGTATGTACAGTACCTATGTCCTGGAAAAGATAAATTCTTTTTATAAGAAAATGGGAAATTGGCGTTCTCTCAAACTTCCCTAATCTATCAGGTTAAACTTCTTACCAATACGTCGAGTCGTAGAATCATTTAGGGGGAAAAGAGTACTTGTAAGACTAACAAGTAAAACTTCTATTGCTATCGCCTAGTATCAGTATCTCAAACCTCGGACGGCTATCGATAACCCAATCTAACCCGACGCACCTCTAACCGTGCGTATTACAAGTCTATATATCGAAAACAGGGATCCGCCCTATGACACAAGAGAAATTAGAAGTAAAAGACCCCTAAGGAAAAGAGTAAAAGAGGACTGCAGAAGTGATTCCGTCCAATAGAAAGCAGCATGTGGCCACTCGCAGGAGCTTTCGTCTAGGACGAGCCCAGAGTGAGGCCATGCATAGACACCCAATCCAGTCTTTTCTCGAACGAGTCTTTTTTTCTTTCCCAGGCTCATGAACTGCAGGGTATCTGCGCTCAAACTCGCTGCATCAAAGGTGCAATCTCCTGTTTTCCTCGTCATCTCCCTCTATCGAAGCCCAGCAGCCCCGGCTGGTCCACTGCCCCACACCGGAACAGAGTGACAGCGGAATGGAAGGAAAGATAGATATGGGGGTTCAATTATTTCTGATAGTAGTGGGCCATTTCCAGGCCGGCACGCTTGAACCCGCACTTGACATAGAAGCCCTCGTTCGCCTCCGAGCAGTCAAGGATACTCTTTAAGTCGAATTGTCAGCGAAAATCCAAATCTATGCAGAACGAAACAGCAGGGAGAAAACGAATACATACCTTATAGCACCCGATCTTCTCAGCAACATAATCCAGCGCCTGGATGATCCTCAACCCGAGCTTCTTGCCCTGCTGTCCCTTCTCGACCGCAATATCCTCGATATGCCCGACCAGACCCAGCGAATGGATGAACTTCCGCTCGACGATCAGGCTCCCCGTGCCGACGACGCGGCCCGCGGCGTCGCAGATGACGAGCAGGAAGTATTCGTCGTTCCGGGCGGCCATCCAGTCGTAGCGCTCATTCCATTGCTCCAGGGAGATGTCGCCGACCGTAGTCAGCACGCGCAGCACGTCCAGGTAGCCATTGTGGTAGTCGGAGCGGCGGAGCGGGCGAATGGTGTAGCCCTCCGGGAGAGCGGCGATGACGGTGGGGGAAATGAGGGAGGGCGAGAAGAGAGGCTTCTCATCGGCGGCGGCGGAGGGGGCGACAGGGACGGAGTTGACGCCATCCTTCGTCGTGGTTGTAGTGGTTGTAGTTGTCTCAGTTGAGTTCAACATCTTGAGAACAGGGAGGGCTGCTGCTCTTGCGGGTGATTCAAAGAGCTGTAGCACAGATTAACAGTCAGCTGCAGAGAATCGCTAGAACCTAACGCACAGAGCCTTACATAGTACGCAGCAGATGAAGTAGCAGGGTCGGCCAAGGAAGCAAACTGCCAAGTTGGATATAGAATAGAATGTCCCGAGAGCAGCGGGGAACTGGTCAATGACAACGAAAGACAATAATACTAATAAAGGTCACTGGCGAGACTGGTCTTGGAATGGGCTGAAAAACAGAGTGAGATAGCTGAGCGGGAGTCTCTCCAGGTCGGCTCTCCGAATATAAGTTAGAAGCTGGGGCCGACTGGCGCATGCCCCGTGGTCGAGCCGTCAAGGCGATCTGGTTCCTGGCTGCGCCCGGTCGGCGGTCAAGGGCTAGGCCGAAACACGGCTTTCAGCCAAGCATCAGCCAAGCAACCCAACAGCACCAGCAGATACTGCAGATCTCTCAACAAGATGCAGAAAGTTTTTATCAAGCCTGTATGGCTTAGTGAGATGTACCTGAAAACTTGTCTACCACGTCTCCTTATCAGAGTATCTAGAAAGCGCTTGATACGTCCAGTTCCCGCCAAAACTAGCCCCACTACTAATCTTTTTGATGTTCCTCGGAGTGCTATTTATATCGCACTACCCTCAGCCACGATCCTAAGCTGACAACGGTACGGAGTAGTATGCAAAACTTCTATGTATACAGTAGTCGCTGAATCTAGTCTAACAGTGCTAAACACACTACAGCTTTTTCACTTCCGTCGCGGATCAAACCCTTCGGTCCACATTTATTTCTTCGAGAATTCCTTAGGAGAAATCATCAGCTCCGGGCGGACGTACTTGTCGAAGTCCTCCTCGCTCAGCGCCTTGAGCTCCATCGCACTCTCCTTCAGGGTAATGCCCTTCTTGTGAGCGTTCTTAGCTACCTTGGAGGCCATATCGTAGCCGATGACCGGGTTGAGGCAGGTCACAAGCATGAGACTGTAGTGGCGTTAGTATAATTGCGTCTCGGCACGATTTTTGGAAAGTAGACATACCTCTCGTGAAGGAGAGAGTTGATACGCTTCTCATCAGCCTTGAGACCCTCAACCAGGTTCTCCCGGAAGCTGTTCATACCGTCCGAGAGGATGCGGATGCTGTGCAGAAGGTTGCGGATCATAAGAGGTTTGTAAACGTTCAGCTCGAACTGACCGTTCATGCCGCCGATAGTGGCAGCGACGTGGTTGCCCATAACCTGGGAGCACACCATGGTCAGAGACTCGCACTGGGTCGGGTTAACCTTGCCAGGCATGATCGAGGAACCCGGCTCGTTCTCGGGCAGGATCAGCTCGCCCAGACCGCAGCGAGGTCCGGATCCGAGGTAGCGGATGTCCTGGGCGATCTTGAAGAGAGAGCAGGCAAGAGTGTTCAGGGCGCCAGAGGCCTCAACGATCGAGTCGTGGGCAGCAAGGACCTCGAACTTGTTGGGAGCAGTCTTGAACTCGGTACCAGCCAGTTTGGAGATCTCCTCAGCGACAGCCTCGTCGAAGCCCTTGAAGGTGTTCAGACCGGTACCCACTGCGGTACCACCCTGAGCAAGAAGGCGGAGGTGGGGAAGCGTGCCCTCAATGCGCTCAATGTTGCGGTCAAGCTGGGCAACGTAGCCAGAGAACTCCTGGCCGAGGGTAAGAGGGGTAGCATCCTGCAGGTGGGTACGACCAATCTTGATAATCGAGCTAAACTCCTCCACCTTCTTCTGCAGGGCATTGCGGAGGTTCTTCAGAGAGGGAAGCAGGGAGCCCTCGATCTCAAGAACAGCAGCAATGTGCATAACGGTGGGGAAGGAGTCGTTTGACGAAGCAGACATGTTGACGTGGTCATTGGGGTGGACAGGCTTCTTAGATCCCATCTTTCCTCCCAGGATCTCAATAGCACGGTTGGCGATGACCTCGTTGGCGTTCATGTTGGACTGGGTGCCAGAACCAGTCTGCCACACAACGAGGGGGAAGTGGTCAATGAGCTTGAGGGAAGCGACCTCAGCGGCGGCCTGCTGGATGGCTTCACCGATCTTGGGGTCTTGAAGGAAGCCATTAATGTCTAATTTTCCGAGTCATAAATCAGGGATGGCACTTACCGAGTCCATACTTCATGTTCACAGTCGCGGCGGCACCCTTGAGAATACCGAATGCCTTGATGATCGGCGCAGGCATACGGTCCTGGGGCTGGTTGATCTTGAAGTTGCCCAGGGAACTATATCCATATCAGTTCCAGAAGTTCATACACTTTCAGTATATTCAGTCTTGAGATCAATTTGACATACCGCTGGGTCTGGGCACCCCAGTACTTGTCCGCAGGGACCTATACGGCAATTTATTAGCTGATATAAGAACTTTTTGAATTTCATGAAATGGGGACCAACCTTGATTTCACCAAAGGCATCGGTCTCAATTCGATACTCCTGAGCCTATTCAAGGATACGCTCGTCAGCCAGCTGCCCCGCATTTCGTGCAATAGTTCCAGAGCAGGTATCCACCCCAGGTTGCTCCTTTGTATATCCAAGTCGTGCGTACCATTCTGACGGTCGTACTGAAAGCTCTCGTGCTTGAGACAGTGTTGAGGGACTGGAGACGGGCCAACTGCGACTGGCACTGGCCCTGAAGATAACGGCAATTGCTTCTCGCGGTCAATAGCCGCCCCCGGGCTGCGGGGGAGGTGGTGATTCGAGCGACGGCAGCCATCGCGGCTCGGGACGAAGAAGCGGAGTGGTTAAGCATGATGACGGGCGCTGCAGCAAGTTTCTTCCGCGGTTGGACTTGGGGACCCCAATGCCTCACAAGCAGCTTTACAGCGTAGAAAAGAAGAGAGATGATGGAGCTGGAGGATAATATGAGAGAGTGGATCTTCCGCTTCGCCGGGAAAACACACAGAGGCCCCGACAATTCCCGCCGGTACCGGAATGACCGTAATACCGTCGGCACGCAGCTTTTTCTGCGCACTCGGGCCGGTATTTTGCGTACGGTACGGTAAGGAATGCCATCGGATTATCATGCTATCCTTGTGGTGGCTTCCAAAAGCTCCCAGCTTCTTCTGGTTCTATGCTCCGTAGAATTGCTTGTCAAATCTATCTTCTGATGCAATTCACTTGATTCTGCAACTACTAACTTTCGTGTTCTACTCACGCAGCTCCTTTTTTTCAGCGCCGCAATTACTCTTTCATTGTACATCTTTCCCGACTCCAAGATACCATCTAGATGCGCGAAAGTATGCGGCACCCCAGGGACCCGAATCAACTCGGCTCGCGAATCAGCTGCATTCATCTTAGCAGCGTACGCTTCCCCTTCGTCACGAAGAGGGTCCATCTCAGCGGTGAACACTAGCGCCGGTGCCAGATTCGAGAAATTGGGTGCCAGGATGGGGGAGATCTTCCAGTCCTGAATCTCCATCAGCCAGTCTGCACGCTCAAACTGCCGACCCTTATGGTCACTTACGCTCTCGGATCTCTCTGGTCGTGGAACTCCGAGGAAGTGCCTGTGAAAGTATGACATCCGCGCTGCTGGCAGTGCCGCTGTGAACTCCATCTCCCGGTATGATTCGTATGGAGTGTTCTCATGGTCAAACTGCCCATCTGGTGTGAAGGTGCTTTGAAGATCACAGACGGGCACGCAGAGTACCTGCAAACGTAATGGGATACTCCCGTCGCGACAAAGATGGCTGACAATGGCGGCGAGATGCCCACCGGCAGAGGTTCCGCCTACTGCAAATCGATCCGGGTCGAGGTTGAACTCTACTGCTTTCTGAGAGCGGATCTGGATGCGTTATCAGCATGGGGGAACTGTTCCTCAAAACGGACCATTTACCCAGTTAAATGCAGCCCAACAGTCCTCCACAGCTGTTGGGTATTTATGCTCGGGAGCCAGACGGTAGTCGACATCGAACGTGACAAGGTCTCCTTCGAGGCCATCCACGATCCGTTTACAGAAGTCATGGTCTGTGTTAAGATCGCCAAACACCCAACCTCCCCCGTGGAAGTTGACGTAGGCTGCTCTCTTCTTCGGGTTTCCGTTGCCGTCGACTACCGGAGCAGGCTCAAAGACCGCACCTTGATCTCCCCATCCTTCACCGGACACTTCTGCTAAAACATCTGGACCAACTGCTCGTCCGTATGATATTGCATATTTGGCCGGATTCTTCCGGTACTCCTCGATCGGCACATCGTGCGTGTGTAGGCGTCCAGCATTGTACTTGTTGTAATATTCCACGTAGATTGGGTCAAACCGCGGCAGAAGTTCAGGCGGGATGCTGTTGTGGAGAGGTTGGTGAATGGTAACCGGCCGGATATCGTGAAGAGGTCCTTTCTCCGGTGCAGCCATGGCTTTTGTACTCGATCGACAACTTACTACTGTACTCCAGCGGTCCGTTTAGATGCAACAATCAACGTAATAAGCAGAGGTATCAAGCGGTCGGCAATGGGACAAAAAGACTACTTCGGGGTTCCACGACGCCTGACAAAGGGAAGCATGGATGTAACCAGCAGGGAAGGCACTCCCATCTCCTACATCATTAATGAGTCGTCTTGTCCTTCATCTCGCCGGTTGGACCGGCTTGAACCGTACCCCTCTTTTGCTTATTTTCACGCCAGTCTCTCTATGCCGGTCTGTCCGTTTCCTGCCTAGTAAGATTACTGTATATCGGCTAGAAGTCCGTAGCTGACTACTAAATTCTATCAGACGCGGATAACCCCGCACAAGACTCAGCCCTCGGAATGGACCCGATGATATATAATCCAGTAGTAGTAGATAGATTCCTTCTGACGTCCAGAAAATAAAACCTTTATTCATTTAGTTAAACAGGTATTGCGAGACAACCTGATGAGAAACTGCACGGCATCTTCGCCGTCAAAAGAGGGCAGCAAACAAAACTTGTGGTCAGCCCTTTAGGTCCTCAGGTCTTTAGCGGCTGCTTCGAACATCCCGAAGAAAATACATTAATTATCAGAGTTATGAAATCCTTCTACCTCTTGCTAAACTCTGACCTTAGCCGGGGCCCCACGAGCGCGGACGCCCGCCCGGGCGGACTTTAAGACCTTCCTATCTAGGCTAGAACACTTGGAATACGGACTTCAGATTGGGATAGCGCTTCGTAAGAATACTATCGATGGTTTTGAGATAATAATATCGTTCGACTGACGTAGTCGGAGTGACATTGCCCTTGGTAGCGGGTGCATATTCGTGATGATAGGACTGCATTATCTATATCTTAGTGTAACACCTGGATAGCTCTGTATTACGCATGAGATAATCATGCGCTTTTTTATGTATCGAGCATGCTGTTTGCTGCAAGGTTCTCTCAGAACCCTATAGTCTCGTAGGAAACGGAATGGTATAAATATCTAAGAAGTATTCTCCATCTTGCGACATGACATCTGTTGTTGACTAAGTAGGTACATAGCCCGGATCGAAACAGAGGAATATGCTATTGTAGAATGCACATTTAATTTCATCTTTGGGGCATTGTTCCAAGGTCGTATTACAATTAGTGGAGTTGACATGTTACTTAAAGATTGCGTTCTTTCTGCAGAGTGGTATCAATTTTTCAGGTAAGGGTATATTTTTGTCTCTATTATTGAGTAATTAAGGTGAATACGCATTAGATACATTGGAAATGCGTTAGAGTTATGTATATTCTTTCCTGTTTCTAGGTAATGTGTTGTGCAAGATATTCCAGTAAATGAAAGTCATTTCCCAATCAGGAAAAAGAGGACACCGCAATGCTCATGCCATACGGACAGAGGCTTTAAAAAAAGCTCCAAAAAGCCCACACCCCCGGCCCACAGGGAAGGGTGCTACGGAAACCCCACATATGCTTTTGGCGGGCAGGGTTTTACAGGCGGTTATCTCGTCTGTTGGCAGGATATTGGTAATGACCGCACCGCCTCAACGATCGCTGCCTCGAATTCGAACCCGGGGCCTGCTGCAGTCGATGTGAAAGTGGACTTTCACAGCCAGTTGGCGCTGGCGGATTAACTCAGTGAGTTAACCCCTCGACCAGCAGCTCCCGAGTTCTGTTGAACTAGGGTGAGGGTGATAGCGACATTTAACGGGTCGGGAGGGCGCCATGAGGGAGGCCCCCAATTGTTCGAACAAGAAATGATGATATTTGCTGTGAATCTGGTAGTAATTCTTCCGCTAATTGGGACTATTTTGGTCTTTCGAATAAAATTATTTTATTGTATACCAATAAACGCGATGTTGGTACAACAGGTACTTGTGGCTCCTATTAGATGCTTGAAGTTATCTGCAGATATATCTAGATGCGACGATGCCTTGTAAACCCCCTTTTTGTCGCCCTTGTCGGGGATACTCATTGGACGAGCTAATTCTTAAGCATTCTTTTTAGTAAACACCCCTTGCATACTCAACTATATGTAATTGGAGTAACGGAGTCTACCATGCAGGGTTGATATAGTTCCAACCCCTTCAAGTTGTTTCGCACAACTGTTCCTTGAAGATTCAGACATCAATTTTACCTAAGAATATTCAAACTCATTCTCCGTTAGCATCGAATATTCCTGCAATAAGTTCTGGTCCCCGTCGACCCCTGGCGTAGCTGCGCAGCTATGAATTTATCCGAGAGCGCAGTCTTGGGGACCCGCTTAGTAACCGACCCGAGTAACCACCGTCGGCGTCTGCGGAGTACCGACGTACCGCCTCTAAGCGCATCATGAGCCTTTCCGGAGGTATATGTACCTGCTTTCCTGCTTTGCACCGTACAATTGGACACTTGATACTGTAATTGCAATTCTTGGAGACTGAAGAGCTTTCAGTGACTTTTGGAAACCATGATAATCGACTCGGAAACTCAAGCGAGCGCGTCTCGCAAGCCTTCGCTCTTTTCAACGCTACCCCAGGTCGCCGGTGACGAGATTTTCGCACTTAGCCATGCGTACGCAGCAGACACTCACCCCCAGAAGGTCAGCCTTGGTATTGGTGTTTACCGCACGAATGAAGGCAAACCGTGGCCGCTCCCCTCAGTGCGCAAGGCTGAGGAGCAATTGCTCGCTGAGGATGACATTACCAGACACGAGTACCTCGCCATTGAGGGCGATGTGCGGTTCCTCGAACTCGCGCGGGATCTGATGTTCGGCTTCGATGACAAGAACGAGTCACCCGCGCAGAAGCAAGCAAAACAGAGGATCGCATCGGTTCAGACCGTGTCGGGAACCGGTGCAAACCACGTCGGAGCTCTGTTTCTCGCTACCCACCTGAAGCCAAAGCATATCTGGCTGTCCAATCCCTCATGGGCAAATCACACGGCGATCTGGGATCTCGCAGGGGTCCCCCGGAAGACCTACCCGTACTACAACGCCGCAACGCGCTCCTTCGACTTCGAAGGGGCCATGCGCACACTTGAAGCCGAAGCTGAGGAAGGTGATGTTATCCTCCTTCATGCCTGCGCTCACAATCCCACCGGCCTCGACCCGACCAAGGAGCAGTGGAAGGTCATTGCGGATCTCTGCGAGCGCAAGGGGTTGTTCCCATTCTTTGACTCCGCCTACCAAGGTTTCGCATCTGGCTCGCTTGAAGAGGACGCATGGGCCGTCCGTTACTTCTTCAACGAAAAGCCCGGAATGGAGATGTGCGTAGCTCAGAGCTTTTCGAAGAACTGCGGCCTCTACGGCCAGCGTGTCGGGGCGTTCCACCTCGTAACGAACGGCGAGTCGCCGGAATTGCGGGAGAGGGCCGTGAAGAACCTCTGCCACATCATCAGAGGCGAATACTCCATGGCACCACGTGCTGGTAGTGAGATCGTCAAGAAGATCCTGAGCGACGAGCAGCTCAAGGCAGAGTGGATCAAAGATTTGGAGGTCATGAGTTCACGTATCAAGTCGATGAGAAAGGCGCTGTATGATGAATTAGTCAGGCTGCAGACCCCAGGATCATGGGAGCATATCGTCGAGCAGGTAGGAAAATTCATACTTCAGCTTTTTGCGCTGAGCTCAAACGGAACAAAGTTACTGACAAGACTCTCTACAGAACGGCATGTTCTCATACACCGGTCTCACACCCCAGCAGGTTCTCGCTGTGAGAGAGAAATACCATATCTACCTGCTCAAGTCTGGAAGAGCATCAGTCAGCGGCTGTAAGTGCTGACTCTTTTCACGCGGCTCCGGTCATCTTTGGATACTGATATGTTCGCAGTAACCGAGAAAAATGTCGAGTATGTCGCCAGAGCTATCGATGATGTCGTTCGCAACGTTGCGTAGAGTAGAAGACATCCCTCAATTTAACGCATTGGACGGAGTTGTCAAGAGGTTCTGATCAAAAGAATTGCTTTTGGATATATGCTCCTATTTTCGTTCGAGCTATGAAAGCCGCCTGGCTAGATTTCAGTTTTGTTTATGACTGGAACGACATGGAGAAGACTATATACGGTGTACATACTGTACATACATGCCATACTGCAGCACATGAACAAGACGAGCCTAATCTGGAACTGAACTGGATAAAAACTTGGGACTCGTACTTACCCCTATTTCTAGGCACTGTACCTATCTCGAAACAGACAGGTTCTGCCTGATCTTATGCAAGATTCTACATTAGTTCTGGAATCCTACATACATAGTGCATATTCTTATACATGACTCCGGACATCGGCCTCTCTTGCTGTTCACTCTCACTCACACTCTCTCTTTCTTGTTGGCTGTGCATTGCGTATTGCGCCATGCATGCAGGCATGCAGGAAATTGCATATGTCAATGTATGCACCACTGACACTAGTGCCGTCTTACGATGGAGGTTTGCAGCCATTCATCGTTCACAGAAGTAGTGATCCCTGGAGATGTATGCACACTTTACTGGCTGCTTGCTTCGGGATGGACATGTAGACTACAGCATCTAAACTAGTAGTAACCCCTCCTTGTTTCTCCCAGCATATGCAGTACATTAGTGCGTATGTACCCCGACTACCTACCGAACCGGGCGGATTCCAGGCTTGCTTGTGTGATGTTCATGTCCAGGATAGGTAGGTAGTTCGACTAGGTGGGTGGAGGCCTTCGTAATCCCAACCCCGCTTCTCCGTACGTCGAGAGAAGTAACTTCTGCTGTATACACCCTGATAGCTACCATCGGATATAGCCGTTTCCTTCTAGATTAGGTACCTGGTGCCTCTCAATTAGATAAGGGATCGCCTATTTGCGTCCCGATAAATGATGAATGATTGTTGACCGCATCAACGCACCGTCCTGCAGTCGAGTTTCTGTGTACCGTACTCATCGAACCTTACGGGGTATATCTATTTATGTTTATTCTATGCTGCATGAAGGAGCTATTGCCATTTTCACCTAACACACACACAGACACACACACACAGAATACAGTACATACTACTGATGCTGAACAGTGCAGGGTGTGCGGCCCTAAGCCGTGATCGCACGGCGAAGCTTCTACCGTCGTTCTAGATTCGCTTGGGATCGACCGGGATTACGATTATCTACCTTCCTATATATATAGCAGAACGAAAAAGCACTGCAACTCGTCAAATCGTCAACTTGACCACAGCTCTGGAATCCCCATATCCCCATCCCCTCTCCCCCCTCCCCCGCCCCCTCCAACCAACCGCAAGGATGGTGCCCGTATGGAGGTGACACGCGACTGCCTACCGACCTAACTGCCTACAGTACTGCCTACTGCCTAGAATGAGTGAGATGTCTCCGTCCTCCGGCGGGGCGCTCGCTCTCTCCACCGCTAAGAGCAAAAAGGACCAATCAGGTGCCAGGGATTCGCTGAAGCGGGGGCGTGATTAGCCGGATCGGTGATTGGTCCGATTCCGAACCCGCATGGAGAATCATAATGGGAGCCGGGCAAGCGGCGAGCGGCCAGCCCCTCACTCACTCGGTAGTCCGTAGTCACGAGTCATGAGTTTTAAGTAGCTACTATGTACTAGCACAGCAGCAGTCAAAAGTTAACTATCGAATATTAACGATCGAACAGGACAGGACAGGACCGGATTCTCCATGCTCCGTGGCGTGGAGGCTGTAAGCAGGCAAGGTCAGGCACGACAAGGCAAAAAGAGACAAGACTAAGTAGCTACTCTGTACCTAACCAGCCGGGCAAGGCTGGAAAGAAGCTAAGCCAGTTGGACTCCGACATCGAATGGGGTGGCGAGCTACTCCGTACTAAGGTCGGAGTCATCCCGGCCCCCGCCCTGGTCCTGGTCCTGGTCCTGGTCCAGGGCTGCAAAGTGCTGCTGCCATCCTGCCTGGAGTCCGGGATGACTCGACATGGGTCTGCTGGAGAGCGGGAGCTCCGCCAGTCATGGAGTCATAGTCACAGAGAAGAGGGTTAAGGGAGAGATAGAACAGATGGATGGCAAGGTGGGTGAGACTGTTTCTTGTTTCGTCCTCCGTAGAGTCATCTTGTTCTCCTGGTTGAAAAGTTCATCGCTCATTTGTATTATTACTCATACAGGGGCGATAGGAACGCGAGGAGAGTTGATAGGGACGATAACAATAGAGATAACGGTGACGATAGCAGCAGCGATCTTATAGTAGACAGTTAGACTACGCAGTTAGATGAGTACTGGAGCGCAGGTTATCGGCGTGACTCCAGAGTAGTAGATTAGATGAGTTAGTCGGTCATCCTGGAAGTCTGAAGATGGCAGCTCTCCTCACGGTCTTGGTAACGGGCTTAATTAGGATGCACTACTAATAATAATTACCATTAATTATTATTTCTCGCGTAACCCTACTGAAGACGACGTGATCTGTCGCATTTGTCCAAAATTATTCTTTCCAGAAAGCGGGCAGGCTTCTTCGCTGATCTCACTACTTACTAGGCTCCGGCTCCGATATCGCCAGCGTCAGCCGGACCAGCGGCCAGCCTATCGACGACGAAGCGCATCAAGTTCGGGCAGGGCAAGGCGAGAATTCTTGATTTGGCGGGTCGCGCGATGAGCACGAGACTTGGGTATACGGAGGAGGATGCAGTACTGACTTTTGTTCTTGCTGTAGCGCGATGATTTATTTCTATTGGGACGGGCTGCATGCCCAACATGCACAGTACGTGGTACATGTACTGCGTGCGGTCTTTTGATATGATCGTCGAAAGTCGCGTCAAAACTGCCACGAGGGCGGATCGCCTCAAGGTATGTACACCGGTAAGTACAGCACAGTGCGGTACTACGGAGCTTACGGGCAATTTTGATGACTTCTACAGGACAACTCCACGACCGTCCGCGATGACCCAGCCGTCTGAGTCTTTTTGCTGTACTAGCGTCACTGGAGACGATAAGAACGATGATCATGAGGGACTTCTTAGCGCCTCAGATGTAGGGCTAACATGCTGTTGTACATGTACATGTTGCCCGGGTACCTACGTAGTATATAGATGAGCTTTCATACATGGCCCCATCCGCTACTGCTTGGAAGGTACTATCGAAGATCCGCCGGAATGGATACTGGCGCTCGTTACTGGTACCCCTTGGAATCTTGATGCCTGGGCCTTGCTCCATAGTTGTCTGTTGTCACTGACTGGGTCGTGTGCAACGAAGCACGTTGTGGAGCTTGACCACCACTTGCTACCACGAGGCTGGAAGCTGGAGCTCGAAGTCTTTAGACTAAAACGACGATGATTTTTTCCCTTCCAGCCACTTGGTTTTGGGCAAAGAAAAAACTGGGTCTCCTGTTGGTACAACTACTTGTCAGAAGAGCTAATGCCAGCCAGTCATCATGCAGAGAAAAATAAAATTTATGCTGGAACAGAGAGGAGCACACACACAGAAGGGCGTGTCGCAAGGCAGGGAGGGGCCGGTCGATGCAGCACCAGCTCCTCTCCCTCCCCCCTCTCTCCCTCCGCCTTCTGTATGGATGGCAGATCGGGCAGGCAGAGAGCGAAAACGCTGTGACTGGCTGGCGGTGGAGTCATCAGTAACCTGCTCGTTCTGGTAGCCCACGCGCCATCCGGACGTCCTGCTGTCTGTGTCTCATTGCCTCCAGCTGGGTCTGGGTGGCGCGGGCTGGGAGGGCGGGTGCGGTGGTTGGCTGGCAAGCGACAAGGCGGCGGTGGACGGCAGCGACCAGGAAGATGCAAGGACTGGGAAGGGAGTCGACGAGAAGGAGAGAGAGGTGGTGGTGGTGGTGAGCTTGGTTAGGCCTCTGGAAGCTTTGGACAGTATGCTGCTGCTGTCCTTAGGAAGAGTTGAACTTCCCCAGCCTTGCGCTTAGTAGTTGATTTTTCTTTTCCAGAACAGCGACATGATCTGGCCACGAGCGCTCTGCGCCAGCAGCTTCTAGGAGCATGCCACGCGAGGTATCCGCTTGTCGATAACTAGCTGCTACTACTGACTGGATCGTCTCTTTTTCCTGCCCGACCTCTGCTCTGTTCAGCCCTATCCACCGCGTTGACGGCCTGCTGCCTGCTGTAGAGGACCCCAGCGCAGCGTGGAGAGCGTGCTGGCTGGCAGGTGAGACGTGCCCTGCCCCGTTTCGCCCCCCGTAGGGCCCGAGAGTCACCGCCCACGGCAGCCGGGAGCCCACCGTGACCCGCGTACCCAACCAGGGCCAGAGCACAGCACAGCATATCCCGGAAGCCTGCCAGACTCTCACCTCGTTACAGTCATATCCGCATCCGCCCAGCTTCGTGCTCCGTTATAACCTCCCCCCGTCCGGAGCAGCCCTGCTTCTCGCGCTCTCGTCCCGATCGCCTCTTTTCTTTTCGCCCCCTGTCTCTTCTTCCATCTCTTCCGCTGCCGCCGGCTAGCTCGGTCACCTGTTTTGCCTCCCTCCCTCCCCCAAGTGACAGACAGCGCGCGCGTCCCTGTTTCCGCTGCGCCCGTCGTCCTGCCCTCCCGCCACCTCGCCACTCGCAGCTGCTCAGGGACAAATAGGGTGTGTGAGTAACTGTCCTATTCCCTTTCGTCCCATCTTTTCCTCTGATCCACCCTTCTCTTCCTGCTGGAGGTTCCCGCCGGTGACGGGGCGTTCGTGACTGGCCCGCCCGCGGGTTAGTCATTGCCTGTTTGCTCCGCGCTGCCCCCCATAGTAGTCATCCGGCCGCCCTCCCCGGCTTGTGGTTACCCTCCGCCATCCCTGGGGCCTGGAGGGGTCACATAAGAAGGCATAGAAGCCTCTGCCCTTGAAGCCCTTTTTTTTTCCATGCTGACTTCGCTTTCCCTCCCTCAGTTTCGCCTCCCGCCTTCCCGCCGCCCTCCAGCCTCTTTCCGTCGATAGACCGCCGACTGCCTTGACAAGCGCCGGGACCTTCACTGGTGCTGCCTGCTTGTTGACAGTCCGCCGTTTTATCGGCCCCCCTTAACTACTCTCCAGAACCCCGCGAATCCAAGATGTACTCTGTTGCAGAAATCTCCTCCTACGTTCCGATCGCCCGCGTTGCAGAATCCCCCGCTACAGATCTCCCAAAGGCCGACAAGACTGTTGCGCGTGTCTGAAGGTGACCCGGTTTCAGTCTGCGAAAAAAAAGAAGTCTTTTCCCCGCGACTGTGCCGGGCATATATCCGCGTACCTCTCTGGTGGTCTACCACTTGAACTTCGGCGGGATCTACATCGGACTCTGGAATCGGTGATCGGAATCGCGGACTATTAACCTATCCTGCTACCTGACCCCTCCTTCACCTCCGAAACGCTCCTTCTGACGAATATCTCGTACATTCACCATCCGATCCGACCTTGAATACCTACGCCTTCACCTCCTCTTCGAATTCCTTCTAGTCCCGTCCATATATTCACGCAAGCTGGCGCGCGATCAGCTTTACGGGCCTGCCGTCGCCTTCTAGTAAAAGACGGACTACTCTATTCGGGTTCCCTTTTCCGGTTTTTGCTTAACGGTCTATTTACGATTACACGGTTCTCTAAATCGGCCATCCTGCCTGGACATATCCGGGCCCGGCAAAAAAAAGGCACGCTACCGGAAGTTTTGCCGCGATCAGTCGTATGATTGATCCTCTGACCTACAGCTAGTGTGTCAATTTTGCAAGTTGCAACACGGCAACATCCCGGATATGTCGGGGATGGACGTCTTGGGTTTGAATCTTTCAAACCCGAGCATTCAGCAGAAAGCACCCCATGCTCATCCGTACGCTTCGTCTATCGCCTCGTCGGCCTCCTCGTCGTCCTCGTCCGTCTTCTCCCTGGACTGCGTGTCCTCCCAGAGCTCGATCTCTTCGTCTTCGACGAACACGGTAGATGTCATCTGGGAGAACGAGGCGTCGGGTGAGTCCCAAGTGACAGGCAGAGGCTTGGCTCATTCAAGCGAATCGAGTTCTCGTTGCCTGCGGGGTGGTGTCAGGGGGAGTGCTCCTAAAGTTGCTGACGCTCCAGTGCCGCCGGAGTTGCGGAAGAACCCTCGGCGTACCAGCAGCAATGTTGCACAGTCGAACGGCGTGCCCTCGGCGTGCCCACCACGGCCACTGCCTGCCCTTGTGCGTCAGTGTGAGCGGAAGGTCAGTTTCGTCGATAGCCTTGTCGGTAAGTTCTCTCTCGGATGTGGCCTTTTCCCTATTTTCGCGCCCCGCTAAGATCCGGCAAAGATACGGCGTCTCAGATAGTGGAGGCGATCTGGCCGCTGTCGGCAGTGCCGCTCCGGAGCGACTCCCCTCCCGGATGCAAGGGTGTTTTGCCCCTCCGTACCTTTATCCAGGAAACGTTGCGGAGATCCCGGACGAGTTACAGTACACTGCAGGTGGCACTGTACTATCTGATCAAGATCAAGGCTCACGTGCCGAAACATGACTTCACCATGGAGCAGCCCCGGGATAAGCCGATCCCGCGGGCCATGCAGTGTGGTCGGCGCATGTTTCTGGCCGCGCTGATCCTCGCCTCCAAGTACCTGCAGGATCGGAACTATTCCGCCCGGGCCTGGAGCAAGATCTCGGGACTGAACACGGCTGAGATCAATCAAAATGAATTGGCGTTCCTCGACGCTGTCGGGTGGAGGCTCCACGTCCCGGAGGCCACTTTCCAGCGGTGGACCGATATCGTCCTCAAGTACACGCCTGGTCCCTCGGGGCATGGAGACGGCCAATGTTGGCGCACGATTATCCCCAAGCTCACCCCGGAGCTTGACAACATTGACGTGGAACCCGCTAGCCCATGGGGCTTTGGTGGTTTCGAGGCGGGGCCTGCCGCAGACTCTCCGTCGCCTCGCAGCGCTCCTGCTGCGCGCGAGTCCGCGACGGCCAACAACCCGTCTTCGAATGAACAACAGACACCAACGTGCCCGCGCAATATCCCGCTGACCCTCGAGCCCACCCCGCGCTTGGAGTGTCCGAACCCGCAACTGCCGGCCATCCCCCGGCCGAGCCTCCTCCCGACTCCACAGATGACGCCTCAATCAAGTGCCGCCTCTACTCCTGCTGCGAGTGTTGGCAGCATCTGCCCCCGCAGGCCGTCCATCTGTGCCGCCATGACCCAAGCTCAGAACGTCTGCCTGTCTCGATCCACGCTGGATCAACGGCCCCCGCCGACGTTCTGCAGCAGGTCTGGAACCTCGGAAGGGTACCCTGCCCTGGTTCGCCGCTCTTCACTGGCCCGGTCCACCTCGTCGACTTCGTCGCCGGAATCGATGATCTCCGACGTCTCGACCGTCTCGTCCCGTTCGTCACGATCCTCGTCCATTTCTTCCAACGCATCTGGGACGTGCGCGCCAGTTCAGCCCAGATTGGCTGTCAGGGCGACTCGTCGATGCGCCAACAACTCCCTGAAGGAGTGCAGGAAGAACCTGGCGATTGCTTCTCCCATTGACGAGACGGGGTTGGCCGAGATCTACAGCTCCCCGGAATCCTACACCGGGCCAGCAGGACCGGTTCCGGACCTATCCAACTTCTCGCTCAGCACCCCCGTCGACTTGGCTGCGGCTCAGGAAGCCGCTCAGGGTCTCTGTGAGCTCTCTGGCGCAGTACCCCGCTCCAACCCGCCTTCCCAGGCGCGACGGTGCAGAAAGCGTGGCCGTACCTCTGATGAGCTCTCGCTGCAGAGCAACGTCCGTCAGCTGATGTCCATGGGTACGATGAAAGGCGAACAGGTCGTCCTGTCGGACCAGAACGTGGCTGACTCGTTCTTGATTCCGCAGCCCAAGGGTCTGCAATCCCAGTCGGCCTGCCAGCTCAGCTCGCTCAAGCTTCCCGTTCCCACCGGGAGCATCAAGCGTGCGTGCTGCGGTCCCGAGACGAGAAAGACTACGTTCAGCGCCAGGACGGAGTTTACGGATTAGGGGGTGTCTTCTATTCAGAGAAAACAAAAACAGATACTTTTACTGCTTAATATGAATCCGCTTTATGTCACGTGGGCGGATGCTTTGATTTTCTTGCGAAAACGGAGGAGAGGCTCTTCAAAAGCAGGGGCAGCTGGCGATGTGTTTTCGCGTTTCGCGATGTCTTGTGTATATACCCTGCTGTCGTCAAGAAATCCGGGAAAAGCGTGTGCTCAAGTTCTCCTTACCTATTTCGCTTCGCCTGCTTGCCTCGCTGCTGAGGCTGGGGTTTTTTTTTCTTCCCCAGCAGTCCCTCAATTGTATGATGTACGCAAGGGTGGTTATCGTCGCGGCATGCTACTGGTTGCTCATTCTTGTCTTCTCATTTGTCAAAGGTTTGCGGTCGGCAGGGTGGGTTGGTTTTACTTTCCTTTCTTTTGTCGTTTTGTTTTTCAGGGTCCAATGCTGGGAACGGGTTCTCCCATGCAGGCGGGGCGGAGGCGAGATGGCATCCTACGGAGTCGAGTGTTCTACAAGTGGTGTCTCATTTTCCTTGTCGCCAATGTTCCTGTAAGCCGGCCAACCGGTCGATTGATGGAACAGGATGATCTACCTGCGCGCACGTAGGAATAGCCACAAACAATACAATACGATACTAATCTCGAAGCTTCCTGGTCCGTGCTTTCTAGGCAGCAGTCTGTAAAAGATCAAGTCCTCTGTCCTCAGATAGGGTCGCAGGCAGGCAGCTGTTGGATGTCACGAGGCGCCTGCTGCCAGCTGCCTTCGTTGGGCGACCTGTCGAAGTGTCGATCCTTGGACGTACCGTAGTAACGTAATCGATCACCGAGCGAAACAGATCACCGAGCGAAACACCCCACCAA